>Ga0255096_1000441_pt1 | contig 20043 bp, 38 predicted proteins | sample Colum_Atlam_RepA_2_FD_188563 | JGI IMG/M metagenome (GOLD analysis project Ga0255096, IMG submission 188563) | Freshwater microbial communities from Columbia River, Oregon, United States - Colum_Atlam_RepA_8d | ecosystem: Environmental > Aquatic > Freshwater > River | place: USA: Oregon... | reverse complement strand
GAATCCCCACCCGCCCCCGCCAGCGCCGAGTTGCCTGATCTATTTAGCGTTGAGATTGAGCCAAAGCCGCTGCGGTACAGCTTGCACGACTACCACATCGCCCCGAGTGGTGAGGGCTCGCTCGGATTCACATGGTCAGATAAGCCGAGTCGGCTTTTGTACGACTTGATCGCGGCGGTTGGCTACTACGCCCGAGCAGCCCTATCCGCCCAGGCTGTGCTAGAACCAGCACGCCCCGACATCATCGAGCGCCTGAGCTATCACGCATTGGAGCGCGATGACCTGACGCTTGATGACTGCTTGGACGTACTCGCAAGCGGCTGGAAGAAGGTTCGCGGTCGCACTGAACGCCAAATGGTTATGCAAATGCTGGCACTTCTCGCTGGTCAGGCAGCCCAGGCTGCGCCTGATGAGCAGGACAAGGTGGATGCGTGGCAACCGATTGAAACGGCCCCGAAGGGGGAAAGCATTTTGATCTATCAACCAAAGTTCAACCGTGTTGCGCAATCTCTCAATGATGGTTTTGAGTACAAGCACGCAACACACTGGATGCCTATACCACAGCCACCCATTGACGCAGCCATAGCAGCCCGCGCCGTTGCGAAGGACCAAACACCATGACACCAGATATTATCGTTGTTGATTCCAGTGATGCTAATGGCGTTGCATTAAAATATAATGAAAAATATAACTTATTTACAACATTTGGTAAAATTATTGGCGTAACAGTCAACGGCACATTTGTTGTCGATGGTGCGTTTGTATATCAATTAAAAGCTACATATGGATTACCACTTAGTGTATCTTTAGATCGCATCATCAATGAAGATGGTTTTATGATATCATGGTCCGATTTCATTGATGAAGCCAGAAAGAATAAAATTTGGGATTTCCAGACGATTGATGAAATTGAATATTCGTTGATCGATGCGGGAATTCCCAAGAAAATACAGAAACAGATTTTGGATAGATGTAAAATTTATATCATGAAAACTATTTCAAATGAACTTTGATACCTCATATGATGAAAACTGCGCTGCAAACAACATCCGAGCTTTGAAGGACTGATATGAAAAAATTATTAACAATTATTCTTTTATCTTTTATGATTTCTTCTCACGCAGGGACTTGTAAAGATAATTGGTCTTTTGCTCCTGATAAACAGAAGCATTTCGCTGGTTCTGCATTGATTGCTTTTACAACCACAGCAATTACTAAAGATCCTTGGGTTGGTTTTGGAGCAAGTATTACTGTAGGTGTTGTAAAAGAACTACAAGATATGCAATCCCCTTTGCATTGTTCTTCTTGGAAAGACATTGGTTATGATACACTGGGTGCATTGTCAGGAGCTTGGTTAGGAAACCAACTCTTTATTTCACCAAATAAGATTGTTTACTTTAAGGAGTTTTAACTTGTCGCACCCAACTTCTCGTTGTTATCCTCGTACTTTGAATCAAGCATTCTCTAAGACAACAGAGTACGCTTGTGCAATTGAAGTACCTCATACAGAGTCTATTGCTAAAAGTGTTCTGTACGCTGCAGTAGCTTTGTTTATTGTAATTGCCGGTAGTCTTATTGTTTCTGCTTTAAAGGGTTAATATGCAAGGTGCTACTCAATATGCTATGCTGTTCAGTACAGGTTTATATGGTCAACTTTATATTCGTTCGGGTGGTCATGCAAGAGGAAAGACATTTCACATTTATGTAGTGCCTCCTGGGACAACTGAAGATACCTTTAAATGGGCTGATTCTGTAGAAGTTTATGGTATTGTCTCAGGACAGCCTGGGTGGTCCGAAATCTATGGTTGGAAGCATGAAGGTAAATGGGTAGAAGACTTTAAAAAGTTAGTTGAAAAACGTAAACTACAAATTCAAGTATACAAAGGTATTAGTCAGTTTATCTCTTATTTAAAGAATAAATCTGAGCAGGATAAACAACTCGATATTTTAAATTCATACAAGGGTTAATTATGAGTGATGTTGAGCTATTCTGGGAACAAACAGCACCTAAGTTTAATGACCAACGAAAATGGTCTGAACTTACTTTACAACAACAGCAAGTGTTTATTCAAGGGATCAATCATATCCTTGCTGTATTTCATAAACTTGTATAAGGATTAGCATGTACTCTGTCTTATCTGAACAAACAAAAGAGATTTTCCTAAAGCAAAGAGAAATCCTTACCTGGGGTTCTTATGGTAAGGATGGTAAGCAACCAAGGAAGGAGATTCCTCTTAAGGATCTTTCTGATTTGCATATTAGCAACATCTTAGAGACTCAGGAGCATGTAAAAGGAACTTATGTTGAAGTTATGCTACTAACTGAGGTAGAATATCGTAAGCTTAAAGGTATTACTGTAAAGGATTAATATGGCTGGAATTGAAAAAGTTTGTGAATTCTCAGGTGAGTACCCTGGGTGGTTGATGTATGGTTATAAGCGTAATCATATTCAAATTATTCCGAAGTACCGGAAGTTGTTTCGTGCTGCAGAAGCACACATCGAAATTACACGAGTTGAAACAATTCTTGAGTATAAAGGCGGAAGCTGTTCGACTTGGCCTACTTCTTTCCATAACCAAGAAGATAAGGAGTGGTGGGAGTACCGAGCCAATATCCAAGGTAATAAAATCAAGAAAGAATATTGGTTTTGTCTTGTTGTAAAAGATGCACAACTTCAAGGTAAAGTTAAAGGAAAGTATTACAATTACACAACAGACTTGAAAGACACTGTAAAGCGACTGAAAAGAATGCTACGTTGTCGTAATCTTAAAGTTATCTACAAATTAGAGGATTAATATGGAATTGATTGGCTTATTTGTTATTGTTATCGTCTCGGGTGTCTACCTTAAAATACTGTTATCATCAAAAGTTCATCCTCCAACTCGTTTGGATGTATCAGAATTTGATCAAAAAGCTGATCGATTTATTAAGGAGCTAAAATGAACTTATTTTCAGGATTGAAAGGGCAAGCTATGCAAAAAGAAATTGAAACTATTACAATTCCCAAAGCTGAATATGATGCTCTGGTTGACTGTCAGATCTGGTCAGATGCTCTAGAAGCTGCAGGAGTTGATAATTGGGAAGGTTTTGATGAAGCTCGTGAAATCTATCAGCAATTGAAGGAAGAGTATGAAGGATAATTTTAAAAGTCAACAGCCATGTGATTGGTTTGAAGATCGTGTAACCTTTCCTTGTATTGTTCAACCTAAGATTGACGGATGTGCATCATATAATCGTCATGGTAAACTTGTAGGTCGTTCTCTGAAACCTCATGAGAATAAGTTCACAACAGATTTTTGGTCTGTACCTGAATTACATGGTTTCTGTGGTGAAATGACAACAGGTTCTGATCCAATTGGTAATGATTTGTGTAGAATTACTTCAGGTGATCTTCGTAGGCATGAAGGACAACCAGATATTTATTGGTGGATCTTTGATTACTGCACAGATGCAACTAAGGATCTTCCTTACACTATTCGCATGTCATTTGCTTATGAAGCTTTTGATAGCTTATCTCCTGATTTACAATACCTAGCAGCTAAAATTAAGTTTATTCCATCGACTATTGTCCAAAATATGGAAGCACTTCTAGCTCTTGAACAGAAGTACCTTGATGAAGGCTACGAAGGTATCATTATTCGTGATCCAAAGGCTCCTTTCAAATATGGTCGTTGTGGTAAGACCTTCATGGGAGCTTGGCGAGTAAAGCGTTTTATTGATGCTGAAGCTATTGTAACTTCAATCGAAGAAGGTAAGACAAATCAAAATGAAGCTAAGACTAACTTGCTAGGACGTACAGAACGCTCTACAATGCAAGAAAACATGCTGCCTAATGCATTGGTAGGTAACTTGCAAGGTAAGGTCTTAAAGGACGTTCTAGACCCTCAGACAAAACAAGTCTTGCTTTATGCTGGACAAGAGATTACAATCAGCCCTGGTAAGATGCCGCATGACTTACGAAAGTTCTACTTTGAGAATCAATCTGAAATTGTAGGTAAGATTTCAAAGTTTAAGTTCTTTCCAAAGGGTCATAAGGATAAGCCCCGGTTCCCGACTTGGGAGACTTTGAGATCAGAAGTGGATATGGATTAATATGCTTTTATTTTATATTTTCTCTGTTTTTATTAGCTTTGTGTTGTTTACCTTGGCTTGTAAAATCCATGATGGTTTTGTTACTGTTCAGGCTCTTTTGATTGCTCTACTTTTATCTTTAATCCCTGTCATTAACATTTGGATTATTATTACAGCAGCTTCAACAATCATTGGGTGTCAATCTAAATCCTCTTTTTGGAATAAGAAGGTGTTTTAATATGCAACAATTTATCACATTGACGAATGTTGGGCAGTATCCATCTGCACCTGAGATTGTCATCAATACCAATCATATTAAATGTTTTTATGTAAGTACGGCTATGAAGGGAACTTATGTAATTCTTGGAGTAGAGAATGCTTACATTGTAAAAGAAACACCAGAAGAGATTCGGAGATTAATTTTCCCTCGTCAACAATCATTCGGACCGGGTTAAGGAGAAAACATGTTCACACCTATTGAAGTGATAGTACTTGTTGCTATCGGGATCATTCTGTTTGTTGCAACTATCCCAGGAATGTAGTGTCTGAACAAAACTTGACAAGATCAAAAATCTTAGAGACAATTCAAGTATTGAAACAAAAGGAGAAAACTCATGCAAGCAAGTGAAGCGCGTAAGTTGTCAAACAAGAACTCAAGCACCTTGAAAGAAATCTTTGAAAAGATTAAGGAAAATGCTGAGTATGGGTCGTCTAGTATAAACTATTTTGGTGCTGGTTTTGGTGATCTTGCCTGCCGGGCTGGTTGGACTACTACACAACATGATATTGTTAATCAATTGAAAAGTCTTGGTTACGATGTTGCTCAAGTGAATCTTGATGGTTGGTTCCATGAAAACTATTTGAAAATCTCTTGGTAAGGAATAATATGCTAACCTACGAATATAAAATCAAACATAAGGTTTCAGGTCTTTGGCAAGAAGGTGGTTCTTGGTTGCGTTGGAGCAATAAAGGTAAGAGTTGGACTAATCTTTCTGGACTAAAGAACCATGTGCGTTGTTTATCTAAAGGTGGAAGTCGTCTATATTTAGATCTTGAAAATTGGGAAGTTATTAAGATTGCTGTAACTCGCAGAGAAGAAAGCATCCAGTCTTTTGAAGACTTTATGATTAAACATCCAACTAAAGGGAAGTAATATGAAACTAATTGTAAAATACCAATCTGATTCAATCATTGGATCTCTTAAAGTAGGAAAGTCTGCTATGATTAAACCAATTGATCATACAAGCCCTTTTGTATCAAATACACAACATGTCTTCACAAGTACTGTCGTGAAAGTAAGCCCAGATGGGTCGTTTGAGACAATAAATACTCTATATGTTCCAACAAATGAAAAGCAGAGGGGTTATTAATATGCAAGAAGTCATAGGTAATATTCTTGATGTAACTTCAGGTATTATCCTCCAACAAGTTAATTGTCAAGGGAAGATGAACTCCGGAGTTGCCAAAGCTATTCGGAATAAGTATCCAGAAGTTTATAACCGATATAAGAACTTCTGTAATAAAACAACACCTGACAAACTTTTAGGTGAAATTCAGTTTATTCAAGTTACAGATGATATTGCTGTGGTGAACTTATTCTCTCAGTTAAATTATGGGTATGACAAATCTCAGTTTACTGATTACAAAGCTCTGGATCTTTGTCTGGAGAAATTAGCTATTGCATTAGAAAGATTGCCTAAACCAAAGATCCATCATCCTAAAATTGGTGCAGGTCTAGGTGGAGGGGATTGGGAGATTATTCAAGGAATGATTAAAAATCACTTGGGAGAAACAACCCTCTGGGTACTATAAGGAGTTAATTATGAACCTAAGTCTAACTCACGTATTAAGTGAATATTTCAATAATCGTAAATACCTGTGTGATACTTTGCAAGATTATGCAGATATTGATGACACATTGGAATGTAAATTCTATCTCACTGGTAATTCTCTGCTACTCTGGACAGATGGAGAATCCGAATATTCTGAAGAAGTTGCCTATGTTAAGGAGATTGACGAGTTTACTTTTGTAAAAGTGAATCTCTGCACAGGTGATGTAGGTATTCTAGTATTCTTAACTTCAAATGCTTTGCCAAGAGATGAAGCTGAACAACTCTTCGAGGATTTGTGATGTCAGTATCTAATCAAGCTGTTATTGTAGTAGGGTTACCTGAGAATGAATTACTAATGGATTGCAATGACTACAGTGATTTTGGCTTAGAGGAAATCCCGTATTACTATGATTGTAATGAAAGAGATCGGATCGTAGGGATTGTAGTTAAATCCAGTGGTTCATCGTCTTGGAATGAAATTGATGTCAGATCTTTGACAAACCTTGTTGAAGATGCTATCCTGAGTTTTAATGAAATCACAGGATTAGATGCAAAAGTTTATTTAAGTAATTGTTCTTATTGAGAGGTGATCATGCAATACAAAGATTTGGGAGATTCTTGGGATGTTGATTCATCTTCTACAGAAGAATGTCCTACAATTCAAGTCACTGTCAATATTCTTGATACTTTAAACAATAATCGAACGAGCATTAGAGATCACATATTATTTGATCTTGAACACAATCAGCCTGACACATACCTATGGGAAGAGGGTAATTTTGAATGTGACTGTAATCGTGGCCTCAAAATGTATAACTGCGATGATTTTGAGTGCGGGGCTGGACGGTTTCGTGTAAACTTAATTAACCCAAAAACTAACTCTATTTTCTACAAGGAGTTTTAACTATGCAAGATTTAATTTTAGTCAAGTTCTTTTGGGACTGTGGTCGTATGGGTGATCTAGATGGTATCTTTATTACAACAAAAGAAGCCTTAGAAAAATCCTATGGAAAAGAAGCTTATTTCGGTGAAGTTCTTGGGAAGCACAGCGAAATTTCTGGTACAATTAATGAAGATGATTTCGAGATTGTTGAAACAACTCAGAAATTTATTGAAGAACTACAAGAACTTCTAGGTTCAAATATTTCGGGCTTTAATCCTCTAGAGTATATTCAAGAGGAAGAAGAGATCGACGAAGCTGCAGATTTGGATGATCTAGAAGATGAACGTGACGAGTAACTTTTAAGGAGATATAATGCGAAAGATGGCAACAATCCGTAAGATTGATGATATTCAACCAATTGAAGGTGCTGACCTTATCCATACTGTTAAGATTGGCGGTTGGACAGTCGTAGCTCAAAAGGAAATGAACTACAAGGTTGGTGATCTTGTAGTATACTGCGAGATTGATAGTTTCATCCCAGATTCAGTTGCACCATTCCTGACTCAACCAGGGAAGTTCCCAAAAGAATATAATGGAGTTAAGGGTGAACGCCTAAAGACTAAGAAGCTTAAGGGTGTTATCTCTCAAGGTTTGTTGCTACCATTGTACGTTCTTGAATGCGAACATGAAGGTAATATTGGTTTAGGTGATTATCAAGAAGGTGATGATGTTTCTGAGGATTTGAATATCCAGAAGTGGGAAGCCCCTGAAGAGTTTAAGAGTGCAGATTCTAAAGGTAACTTTCCGCATTTCTTGCGTAAGACAGATCAAGAGCGTTGCCAGAATATTGCACGAACAATCAAGGATCAGCATGACTTAATGTATACTTTTGAAGTTACTGAAAAGCTTGATGGATCTTCTATGACTGTATTTATCAAGGATGGAATTGTTGGTGTATGCTCTCGTAATCTAGAGCTTAAGGAAGATGTTAATAATACTTTCTGGAAAGTTGCTATTGAGTCTGGTGTAGTCGATCTTCTAAAGAAGAAGTATGATAATATGTTAAATCCAGATTGTATTGCATTCCAAGGTGAATTAATTGGCCCAGGAATCCAAGGGAATAAGTACAACCTAAGTAAGCATGAATTCTATGTGTATGATGTGTTTAATATTGACAATCAAGAATACTACCTTCCATTGGTTGCTCAAGGAATTACTGTACACTATGGATTGAACTATGTTCCTGTAATCGATAAAAACCATATTCCTGCTGATAATATTTCTGATATGCTTGTTCAAGCTGAAGGTAAATCTGTCTTAAATCCTAAGACAGAACGTGAAGGTCTTGTATTTAAAGGAAATACAGAAGATGTCTCATGGAAGGCAATTTCAAACAAGTGGCTATTGAAGAATGAATAACCCAAAAGAAATTCATTACAAGAATCTATATTTACAAAGAGGCTCTACAGCTTATGATTTGTACCTAGATTCAAAGATTGATAAATTAGATAAGCACCTTAAGGAGATTCAAGAGAAATACTTTAAGCTACTTAAGGAGTTAAAGGAGTAGTAATTATATGGGTGAATTTGTACGGCATGAAAGCTGTGATGTTTGTGGTAGTTCAGATGCTAAAGCTATCTACGCTGACGGAGGTCATTTCTGTTGGGCTTGTGAAGATGTAAAAGCCTCTGATGATTTCTTAGAAGAAAAAGGTATTAAAAGATCCTCCAAATCGAATAGTTCAAAAGAACGAAAGGAAGTTATTGTGTCTGAAAAAGAAAAGATCACCCAAGAACAGAATGAAGCTTTGAAAGCTAAAACAAGTTCTTCCGGTAGTGATTACAGAAGTATTAATGATGAAACACTAAAGTTTTTTGGTGTACGCACTGAGTATGATTCCAAAACAGATGAAGTCTGTGCAACATATTACCCTTGTACTGAAGGTGGTGAATTAGTTGGTTATAAGTGCAGAAACCATCCAAAATCATTTGGTACAGGAAATGTAGGTCGAACAGGTAAGTCTTGTGACCTCTTCGGTCAGTTTAGATTTACACGACCAGGGAAGTATGTACTAATTGTTGGTGGTGAACATGATCAGTTAGCTGCATTTCAAATGCTACAGAATTACTCAAAAAGTAAAGGTCATGATTATGACACACCTGTAGTATCTCCTACTGTAGGTGAAACAGGTTGTGATAAACAACTGGCTGCACAATACGACTTCTTCAATCAGTATGAAAAGATCATTCTTGGTTTTGATAATGATCAGGCTGGTTTAGAAGCTGCTGAGAAGGCTCTAAGGGTTCTACCAAAGGGTAAGGTATTCCTTGCTAAGTGGAGCAAGAAAGACCCTAATGAAATGCTTGAGAAAGGTTTAGATAAACAGTTCATTCAAGATTTTTATTCAGCAAAGCAATTTGTACCTGATGGTATCGTAGCAAGTAATCAACTTTGTGATAAGATCAGAGAAGAATTGATGACTGTCAAAGTACCTCTACCTCCTTTCATGCATAAGCTGCAGGATATGATGGCTGGTGGTATTCCTTTGGGTCGTATTGTTAACATGGGTAGTGCTTCAGGTACAGGTAAGAGTACCATTGTTGATGAAATGATTTATTATTGGATCTTCAATTCTCCACATTTAGTTGGTATTGTAACTCTTGAATCTTCTGTTGGTCAGTATGGTATTAAGTTGTTGTCTCGTCATATTTCAAATAAACTAGAACTACGAGATAATGAAACAGCTTTATCTATTGTGAATAGTGAACATGTAAAAGAAAAAGAGCATGAGTTATTCAACAATTCAGATGGTACACCTAGGTTCTTCCTAATTGATGAGCGTGATGGGGGTATTGACTCGTTGAAGAATTTGATTGATAATCTAGTGATTGGCTGTGGTTGTAAAGTAATTATATGTGACCCGCTCCAAGATATTCTGGATGGGTTATCAAATGAAGACCAAGCTTTGTTCATGAAATATCAGAAAGGTCTTGTGAAATCTCACAATATTAGTTTCATCAACATTAATCACGTTCGTAAGAATGCTACAGGTCAGAAAGCTAATTCAACAGGTGGTGAACTTTACGAAGAGGACTTTCAAGGGTCGTCGGCTATCTTTAAATCTGGTGCATGTAATTTATTGTTCACTCGAAATAAAGAAGCTGAAGATGCTATTGAACGCAACACAACGTATATGAAAGCAACTAAGATTCGTTGGACAGGTAAGACAGGTCAAGCAGGTGCCTATTACTATGATATTGAAACACATACCTTGCATGATCTTGATGAGTTCATGATGAATCGAAAAGAATTTTAAGAAAGGAAGATATGCAGAAGTTTATTGCTAATGATGTAATTTATGATGAAGAAACTTACCCAAACATTTTTACAGTTACATTCATTGATTCAGATGGTTCAAACTTAATTACCTTTGAGTGCAGTTCAAGAAAGAATCAATCTAATGAACTTCTTGCATATCTACGAAATGCAGTAAAGAATAAGAAACGATTTGTTGGTTTCAACAATATTGGATTCGACTATCCTGTATTGCATGAAATGCTTAATGAAGCTGTTGCATATCGAATTACAAAGCGTGAGTATGTGATTACACCTGAAAAGATGTATTCTCTTGCCCAAAAACAAATTGAATCATTCAAAGGTGAGTTTGGTCATACAATCAAATCTTCTGAATGTTTTATTCCGCAATTAGACTTGTTCAAGATCCATCACTTTGATAACAAGGCAAAATCTACAAGTCTAAAGATGCTTGAGTTCAATATGCGATCAGACAACATTGAAGATCTTCCATATCCAGTAGGTACACACCTAAAGGATCATGAAATGGATGTATTGATTACATATAACCAACATGACGTAAAAGAAACTTTAAAGTTCTATCAGAAGAGTATTCCAATGATTGATTTCCGAGATTCTTTATCAAAGAAATACAATCGTGACTTTACCAATCATAACGATACTAAGATTGGTAAAGATTACTTCATCATGCGACTAGAGGAAGAGGGTATTGCTTGTTATACTTTCAAAGGTGGAGCACGTAAGATTAATCAAACCAAACGACCTATTATTAAGTTAAAGGATTGTTTGTTTGATTATTATGACTTCAGTATCCCTGCGTTCAAAGCTGTTCAACAATGGTTTGCAGCGCAAGAGATTACAGAAACAAAAGGTGTCTTTACAGATATTGAAGAACATGAACTTGGTCCTGTGCGTGAGTATGCTGAATTAATCAGTAAACGAAAGAAGTTGTTTAAGGCTCCTACAGAAGAACAAATTGCAGAGTTTAAGAAACAACGACCTTTGAGTTGGATTGAAGTTGAAGAGTTGCAAGCTACCGAAAATCTATTTGATGCTGACGGTAATCAGGTTTATGAAACTGTAATCAATGAAAAAGGTAAAGAAAAGAAACTCAAGGTCAAAGTACCTAAGAAGTCTTACTGGTGGAATTGGAGAGTTGCAGACTGTTTAAACGTAGTTGTAAATGGTTTTAGATTTGACTTTGGTGTTGGTGGTATTCACGGTAGTTTGATTAACGCAAGAGTACAAGAAGATGCAGATAATCAAGTAATTGACGCTGACGTTAGCAGTATGTATCCTAACATTGCAATCAGCAACAAAATCTATCCTGAACACCTTACTGCAAAGTTCTGTGACATTTACAAGGACATGTACGAACAACGTAAGAGTTATCCAAAAGGTAGTGCAGAAAATGCAATGCTTAAACTTGCTCTAAACGGTACATACGGAGATTCCAATAACAAATATAGTCCTTTCTATGATCCACAGTTTACAATGTCAATTACACTGAATGGACAATTATCTTTATGTTTACTTGCCGACAAACTTATGAAGATTGTAGGTTTACAAATTGTTCAGGTGAATACCGATGGTATTACAGTAAAGCTTCCTCGTGATCAGAAAGCTTTATATGATCAGATTTGTTCTGATTGGCAGAAACAGGTCAAATTGGATTTGGAATTTGCTGATTATTCTACTATGCTGATTCGTGACGTGAATAACTATATTGCGGTGTATACAAATGGTAAGGTAAAGCGTAAAGGTGCATATCAATATGAAGATCTTGGTTTCCATCAGAATCAAGGTGGTTTAGTTATCCCAATGGCTGCTGAGTTTGAGTTGTTAGGAAAAGGTACAGTTGAGGAATTCATCTGTCAGCACGATAATAAGTGGGACTTCTTACTTCGTACTAAAGTACCTCGTTCATCTAAGTTATTCTTAGTTGATGAAGACGGTAAAGAAATTCAACAACAAAATATCTGCAGGTACTATGTATCTACGTCAGGAGGTAATCTTGTAAAGGTCATGCCTCCTTTGGCAGGCAAAGAAGATCAAGGTGATCGTCGTTTTGGTATTGAAGTTGGTTATAAAGTGTTGACATGCAATAAAGTTCCTAGTAAACTTCAAGACATTGATTTCGAGTACTACATTCAACAAGCTAATAAGTTGTTGCTTCGTGGTGATTTAACAACAGAAGATGAGGATGAATTATCATGAATTACAAAGGTATTGACTTAGTTGCTGTCCCTAGTTTAGAATTCCATGAAGGTATCCCGCTATGCGAAGGTTGTGAGTTCTTTACGAATCCATCCTTCGCTGGCTGGAAATGTGAATGTCCTAGTAGTCGTTGCTTGGATGAGAATGTTATTTGGATTAAAGCTGAACCAAAGCCACCTGTTTATTTAAAGTTCGATGATCAGGAATACGCTGAAGAATATTTAAAGTATGAAACAGAGTGGGATGAAGGATTAGAATATGGTCCAATGGATAAATCTGAAACTTTTGACATCAATGGTGAATTAATTAAGGTTACAGTGAAACCAGAGTGGAATCGACACGATAAACGATTCTACTACATTGATGGGTGGTATACTACTGAATTTGAGAAAGTTCAAGCTTGACTTAACTTCTATTAAGTAGTACAATTCGTTTAGCTCGAAAGGGCTAAACTTAATAATTTTATATGGGTAGACGCCTTATCAGTCTAATATTTTAAGGAGAATTAATATGGGTTTTAAAACAACTTCTGTAGCTAAGAATGACAAGTCCGATCAACCAAAGGTTGACTATGATGCTCTAAATGAATATGTAGTAAAGACTGCAGGCTTGGAAGATCGTGAAACTTTGATTGGTTATGTTGCTGGTATTGTTGATCTTGGTAATCAAGAGCAACCTGATGCAGAATATGAGTTTGACGGTGATGCAGACGATGAACTTGCAGAGATTGAAAAGCATCCTAATACTTATTTCAAGGATGGTCTAAATGAAAAAGGTAAACCTGCTCGTCTAAAGTGCTTCCCTCAAGCACCTAAGCAAGCTGTAGCTCTTGCAATTGACTTCCCTGATATCATTATTGATAAGGGTCAATTCTTTGGAGAAAGTAATCCTCAACCATTGCGTATCTTTACTGGTGGTCAGTTCTATAATGGAACTACAATGATTGTTGCTCGACCAACATACCTAAAGGTTAATACGAGCCTAGGTGCCTGGAGTTTTGACCAAAAGCATATGCTGCACAAGATGGCTGTTGCTGCTAAGTTGATTAAACCAACTGAAGTATTCGTACCTGAGAGTATTGATCAATTACTTGGTAAAGCTTTTCAATTCGATGCTCAGGTTTATTTCAAGGAATCTAAGGGTAAGAAGTATTTTACTGAGTACCTAAAGTTTGTTGGTGGTCTGGGTCGTGGTCAAGTAGCTCCTGAACCTGCTGCTCAACCTTTCCTAATTGAGTTTGATGGTGAGTTGACTAAGTCAAATATGAATAACCTGCGTTATCATATTATTAACACAATCAAGCAAGCTAACAACTATGATGGTTCTAAGATTCAAGAGTATCTAGAAGGTAATAAGGAAGCTAAGGAAGATTCACTAAGTCAACCAAAGCCTGCTGCAACCCCTGCTCCAAAGCGTAAGGCTGCTGTAGTAGATGAGGATGATGATATGATCCCTTTCTAAACCCTCAGAACGCTCTGTAAGCTGATAAAATCTCCCTGGTAATACCAAGACTAGGGAGATTACTAAAAACTCTCCTAAAGTACGATGAAAGGATTCGAATGTACAATAAAGATATTGAAGCAAGCCGTCAAGGTAAGCAATTGCATGACAGCAATCAAAAGAAGCAGGCTCAAGAGCGTCTGGCAAAGAACGCTACTTGGAATAAGAAGTTCAAGACTAAGAAGGAAGACTAATATGAAATACCTAAAATTAGTAGGGAAATTGATCACTGGCTTGTTGACGTTGGTAGTTGTCTTCCCAATCATGCTTCTTGCTCTGATTGATGATGTATATAAATTAGTCGTTACTGTCCCTGTGCTTTTAGTTCTAGATTCATTGGTTGCATTGACAACTGATCGTGATCTAAAGTCCTATGCTGAAATCTTGGATGATCTAAAATGAATACATTGATTTCTTTATTGGTAGTGCTTATTGCTGTATTGATCAGTTGGGTAGCAGTGCCTGGGCTTGTACTTTATGGCCTATCACTCCCAGGTCTGATTAAGTTTAACCTGCTGAATTTGTTTGCAGTAGGTTGTGTGCTTGCTGGTATTCGTGCAGTACTTGCTTGGAATAAGTAATGGAGTTCAAGGTTTATATCACTGTAGATATTGATGCTACAGAAGTTGATGATGCGCAAATCGCTTTTGATAAGGCTATAGATGGATTCTTTGACAGTCTAGATGCAGATTCATCTATTGATTATAAAGTAATTGATATCGAACAAAAGTAAAGGAAATATTATGACAGAAGAAAATACTCAACTAACAGAAGCACAATTCATCAAGAAGCTAACAGTAACCTACAACACCTTGTGGGAATGTGAAGCTGATTTAAAGGATCTTCTAGATCAAGCTAAGGAAGCTGAAATTGAAGATGTACCTCTGATCAAGGAACTAGTTAAAGCTAAGGTTTGGAACAAGCTTGGTGGACTACTAGAAAAGACTAAGGCAAAGCTAGATAAAGCTGAAGAACTAGGTCTTTAATACAAGCCCTCTTCGGAGGGCTTTTTGCATAAGGAGATCTATGAAAGATCCTAAACGTATTCTGATTGTAGATGGTGATCTACTTGCTTATGTCTGTGCTGCTGCAGCAGAAGAGAGATCAATCCTAGTAACTCACAAACCTACAGGAATCAATAAGAGTTTCAAGACAAGGACTGCTTTCAAAGAGTCTATGAAGAAACGTAATAAAGAGATTACAGGTGATTATTCAATTGAAGATCAGCAAGAAGCTGAATCTCCTGCATTCTGCTTTAAAGTAATCCGACAGAAAATTGAAAAACTAAAGAAGATTACACAAGCTGATGAAGTAGAAGTATGGTGTGAAGATGTAGATAACTTCAGATTACATTTACCTCTGCCTTCATTATATAAAGGTCAGCGAGCTAGTATGCTCAGACCTCTGCTATTAAAGGATGCTAAAGATTATCTAAGACGTACTCACAATGCTCAAAGATCTTACGGAATGGAAACTGACGATTCTGTCAATATCAGAGCGTATGAGGAATTAGAGAAAGGTAACATTCCTATTATCTCTAGTTTTGATAAAGATAGTACCCAAGCTGACGGTATCTATATCCTAAATGAAAATAAGAAAGATCCTAAACCAGAGTTAATGCCTGAGCTAGGAGAACTTACATTTGAAAAGACTAAGGGTGTAAAGGGTACAGGATTGAAGTTCTTATGCTTCCAATGGTTATGGGGAGATCCTTCAGATAACTACAAAGGTTCTGAATTAGCTAATGCAGGTTTTGGTAATAAATCTGCTTATGATCTACTTGTAGACTGCCAATCAGTAAAAGAATGCTTAGAGGTTATAGTCTCTAAATATAAAGAATGGTATCCAGAACCTTTTGAATACAAAGCTTGGAATGGAGAATTAGTTAAAGCTGATTGGAAATTCATAATGCGCCTGTATTTCAAATGCGCTTATATGAAACGATCAAGGGATGATAACTCTGAACCTGATTGGTTATTTGAGAAGTACGGCGTCGTCATTGAATAAAGGATAAATATGGGAAGTAATTTATACTTATTAAGTAATCCAAAAGACCCTAACTTTACAAAAGTAGTGTTCGAAGGCGAGGTTATTTGGGAAGGTGCTACAATTACTACTGAAGAACTTTGTGATGTATTGGATTGCTTTCGATGTAGTGAAGATATTATCTACAAAAAGATGTCTCAGTATGAATTAGATAATTGGCAGGATAACTACTGATGCGATGCCCAAAGAAGAATCTTCTCCGTTGGGCTAAAAGCAGGGCTGTTAAGAAAGAGTTAGAGTTTGATATAACAATAGATGATATTAATATACCAGAGGTCTGTCCTATTCTATTAATACCTTTGGTGAATAATAAAGGTAGCTCTAAATCTAATAGTCCCACTCTTGATAGAATTAACCCAAAGTTAGGGTATATCAAAGGAAATGTTCAAGTTATTAGCATGCTTGCTAATACAATGAAACAAGATGCAACTGCAGATAAACTTTTGTTATTTGCTAAATGGATAAAGGAGAACTACGGATGACAGAGGACTTATATACAGCAAACGATGTTAAGAGAGTTAGGGAGAAGTTAACTAATGAACAAAATAATAGATGCAAGATTACAAGTATTGAGATTCCATCTAAGCAACATTGTTTAGATCATGCTCATGACATGGATCAGTTTGTTCGTGGTGTAGCGCATCGCCAAGCTAACGCAGCACTAGGGAAGGTTGAGAACTTGTATGTCAGATATTTATCTTATTGGTATCCTGGGAAGTTATCTGATTTTCTAAGACAATGTGCAGCGTACCTAGAAGCTCATCCTGACACTCGATATCGTCATAATGGTTGGATCAAGAAGATTCATACGCTATTCAATTCTTTAACAGAAGGCCAGAAAGAGTCTGTATTGAAGCAACTAAACAGAACAGGCTCTAACGGTAAACAACGTAAAGAAGAGTTCAAGAAAGCTGTTCTATCTCGTGATTATTCTTATGAATACTTACGTGAACTGATCTTGACAGAGAAGAAAGAATAAGGTACATTAGCCTCCTGCAGCGATTAGTTGCAGGGGGTTTTCTTCGTTCTAGGAAGGAATATATGAAACAAACAGAACAAATCAAACTCATCAAGATTGAAGACTGTAATCATCCAATGATGTGGTACAAACGATACATTGGAGAAATATTTACAGTCCATAAAGAAGATCTTGATGTATACTGGATTCGTGAACCAAACTGCTACAACGCTCTGAACATTGTCTTTAAAGAAGACGCTTCAGAGATTATCCCGAAGTAATTAGAAAGGAACTAATATGAACTTTGATGACAAGACCTATACCAATGCTCAAGCCCTTGCAGAGCTATATCATGATACAAGCACTTTCAATGAAATCTCAGGAGGTTCTAATGAGCTTTCAGAGCAAAGCATTGCTGAACAATTTGCATATGTTGAAGAAGAATTTCAAGAATTTGTTCATGGTCATTTGAATAATGACTTGACAGAGACTACAGATGGTATTATTGATACCTTTGTTACTTTGTTTGGTTATATGCAAAAGATCCAAAAGAAGTATGGTATTGATTTTGCTAAGGCAATGGAACTTATTGGTCAGAATAATCTAGATAAATATCCTTGTGATGAAGAAGTAGCTATTGATACAGTTGAAATGTACAAGAACAAAGGTGTTGAAACCTACTATACTTACAACTCAGACTATGATTGTTATGTAATCCGAGATAAGGTTACAAATAAAGTCAAGAAGCCTATTGGTTTCAAGGGTGTAGATCTGTCTTCTTGCTTCCCTGCTTTGAATTAAACTATGATTCCATTTAAGACAGGGGATCAGGTAGTCTCCAAATATTTCAAAGGAACAGGTGTCTATATCTGTGATGATGGTACATACGCCAAGGTTGAAACTGAAGATGGTGTAGAGACAGTTTGGCGAGGTTCTTTACAACTAAGTTTACCTTCCTTTCCTACTCTTGAACCAATTGAAGTAATCAAACAATCCGTAGTACCCCAGGAAAGCCCTCAGAAGGCTCTACAGGGCTCTAAATACGATAGGGATAAGCTCAGGTTCGATATCCTCCCTGCAGAGGCTCTAATCGAGATTATTAAGGTCGTGACCTATGGAGAAAATAAGTATCCTAGTCTGATGGGTGAAGATGGTAAGTTAATCCTAAACTGGAAGAAGCTTGATAACGCTCAAGAAAGATTCTTTTCAGCAGGACAACGACACATCTATGCTGATCGCTTAGGTGAAGATATGGATGATGAATCTGGTCTATGGCACCTTGCCCATGCATGTAGCAACTTGATTTTTAAGTTACAACTAAAGATTGAAGAACAAAATAGAAAGGATAAGAATGCAGTATCCAATTAATGTAAAAATTATTACAGATAGTATTTCAGTCTGGGGTGATCGAATTACTACAATTGAAGTTGAATACCCTAGGTATATTCATGCAGAGATCATGACTCACCGAATGTTCTCTCGTAATGCACAATCTAGTCGTGCTGTACCTGTTGAGAAAGCTTTAGAGATTATTGAATCAAACCCTGTAAAACCCATTGTGTGGGGTGCAAATAAAGCAGGCATGAGTAGTACTTCTATTCTTGATGCTGTCAGTCAGAAGTGGGCTGAATCAGTCTGGAACTTTGGAGTTAAGACTTCTGTTTGGGTTGCACGAGCGTTAGCTAAAGTTGGTTTACATAAACAATGGGCTAACCGAGGGACTGAACCATACAGTACAATTAAGGTAATTATTACAGCTACTGAATGGGAGAATTTCTTTTGGTTGCGTGATGACCCTGATGCTGCACAACCTGAAATTGTTGAACTTACTCGGCAGATTAAGGATGCAATGCAACAAAGTCGGCCTGATTGCTTAGGCCCTGGTGAGTGGCACATACCTTATGTAGACTATACTTTTGAATGGGAAAGTACAGGATCTGATTGGGGAAGGCGTGTTCAAAAGTTCTTTGATTCAGATGGAAACTCTCTGTCGTTGGAAGATGCATTAAAGATCTCTGCTAGTTGCTGTGCTCAAGTTTCATATCGTAAACTGAATGATTCAAAGGAGAAAGCAATTGAAATCTTTGATCGGTTATTCAGTGGTCCAAAACCTCACCTGAGTCCAGTAGAACACCAAGCTAAAGTTGTATATGACTATGAATTTGAAAATGATCTTCCTTGGGAAAAAGGGGTTACTCACGTTGACCAAGATGATATGTTCTGGTCAGGGAATTTCAGAGGCTGGATTCAGTACCGTCAGCTAATCTGAACTAGTAAAATCATTAATTCCAAGGTATAATCGCTATCCGTTTGTACCTTGGTAAAAGGAGAAGTATGTTAAACATTATTGCATTGCGTTATATCTCACTGTCTGAGATTCAAAAGACTAACCCTGAGATTACACTAGCTTGGATTGAAAATAACCCTGAACAATTTAAGGTTATTCTATTTGAACTAGGGTTAGATACTTCTATTCCTTGGGATTGGCAAGAGAATATTCCACACCGTAATTTCTTTAATGAAGTTGTTACTTGCGATAGGTGGGTTGGGAATGAGAGAATCGATAAGGCTTGGATTGAATCAGGTAATGCAAGTCTAGAAGCCAAGGACAAAAGTAAGGGTAACAAATTGATTATCGACCTGTATCGGCAACGTGGTCTGGTTGATGTTGAATAAGGAAGAATATGGAAAAACACCTATTACCAATTGAAGAGTATAAGGAACCAATTGAGTTTGCCAATAAGCAACTTTCAATCTTTTGGTTACCTGATGAAATTAAAGTAGAAAAAGATATTCAAGATGTACTTGTAAATTTTACCGAAGCCGAGCGACACGGTATTATTACTACACTAAAGCTGTTCAGTCTGTATGAAACTCACGCTGGCGATGAGTATTGGTTGACTCGGTATCGTAAGATGTTCGATGGTGCTGAGTTTCACCGAATGGCATCTGTATTTGGTATGTTTGAACTGGCTGTGCATAGTCCTTTCTATAACAAACTGAATCAACTATTGAATGTTGATACACCAGAATTCTATCTATCATATGTAGATACTGCTGTACTACGTGATCGGATGCAGCATATCAATGCAATTATTAATGATCCTGATGATTTAGTTTCATTAGCTGGTTTTAGTTTAGTTGAAGGCGTAATCTTATACAGTAATTTTGGCTATATTAAACATTATCAGTCTCAAGGTAAGAATAAGTTAATGAATGT
>Ga0255096_1000438_pt1 | contig 20119 bp, 16 predicted proteins | sample Colum_Atlam_RepA_2_FD_188563 | JGI IMG/M metagenome (GOLD analysis project Ga0255096, IMG submission 188563) | Freshwater microbial communities from Columbia River, Oregon, United States - Colum_Atlam_RepA_8d | ecosystem: Environmental > Aquatic > Freshwater > River | place: USA: Oregon... | reverse complement strand
CCATGTCCAGCTGTTTGATTTACCTCAACATTATCAACCCAGATATCGTGCGAATTTATTACTGTTCCGTTGTAATTATATCCAAATCGAATTCCATTTTCTGTACTGTAATTTACTTTAATATTTTTCACGTAAATATTACTACCAAGCAAGTAAACAAGGCCATTACCAGGATTTACTGTAAGGTTCGTTCCGTCAATCATTACATTATCTTTTCCTCGAAGACTAACATGCATGTATTTATTTCCGATTTGAAATCTATTGAGTGGTTGTTTAAAAATTTCAAAGTAATTGCCAGAATAAATGATTACTTCGGTATATACATTTCCGCTCAAGTTACTAGTTAGTTGATCTAATTTGTTGAGAGCACCAGCAAAAGTTGCAACTGGATTTAAACTATCTCCTGAATTTTGATCATTGCCATTTGTAGCCATATAGCATTGAAAACTTGGATTAATAATGATTGGTGACTCTATGGTTGCGCTTTGTGAAAAGGTCCTGAAAAAGTGCAGGAAAATAATGTATATAGTTACTAAATTTCGCGTCATTTTCGTTTTTTCTGTAAAGTTATGAAATTATGTTTATTTTCACTGTTCTTTGATAATCAACAGTTTGGTGTTGGATTAGGTCTTTTCAAATGAGCAATTATTGGGATACTTTACATTTCATTATATTTGTATAAAAAACAATATGCGTATTATCCTTTTATTAGTCACAATATTCACATCGATTAATTTGTTCTCTCAATACCAAGTTGGACATACTACCATTACTTTTAATGATCCGGCTCGAACAGGAGGTTTTGGTTCTGGCGGAGGAGCAGGACGACAAATCCAAACTGAAATATATTATCCCGCCAATTCTGCAGGAGATAACGTTGCAGTTGCCTTTGGTCATGGATTTGCCATGTCTTGGGATGCTTACACCAATATCTGGCAACATTATGTGGCACGTGGATTCATTATGGCGTTTCCAAGAACGGAAGGAAGCCTGATTCCTTCGCCAAGCCATGGTGATTTTGGAACAGATTTAAAACAAGTTTCCGATAAGATGTTAGCCTTGAACGCAAACAGCTCATCCATTTTTTATGGGAAAATTCTTCAAAAAGCGGCAATAATGGGGCATTCTATGGGTGGTGGTGCATCTTTTTTAGCTGCCTCAAATAACACGAATATTGAAACAGTAATAGGGTTGGCACCGGCAGAAACAAATCCTTCAGCTATTTCAGCAGCAACAAATGTTAGCGTTCCTGCATTGGTGTTTTCTGGAAGTGCTGATGGCGTCACGCCACCTGCAGATCACCATATTCCAATTTACCAAGGTTTAACAAGTACTTGCAAAAGTTTTGTGTCAATTACTGGGGGTGCTCATTGTTATTATGCAAACACAAATTTTAATTGTGATTTTGGCGAGAGTACTTCATCCCCGAATATTTCAATAACTCGTGATGCACAGCAAATAGCAACCTATACTGTTCTCGATCCTTGGTTGGATTTTAAGTTAAAAGGTATTTGCGTTTCTTATGCGTCATTTTTATTGGCGATTCAATCTGCACCTGGTACAGTGAATGAAACCATTTGTCCCTCATTACCAACAGTAACTCTTGTAAACGACCCAAATCAAGGTGCGGGAGTTTATTGTACTTCAATTACTGGAATTGCTTATCAGTGGTATATGGATAATCAACCGCTTATTGGCGAAACGCAACAATGTTATAATATTCCAGCAGATTTGGGTGCGACCTACCAGGTCGAAGTGTTTTTTGATAATGGATGTGTGTTGAGTCAACCAATTACAATGACTTCAGGACTTGAGGAATATTTTGAAAATCAGGTAAATCTATATCCCAATCCTGCAAATCAGTCAATAACGATTGAGTCTTTCAAAAAAGATGTTTATTATCAAATTTTAGACATGAATGGAAGAACAGTCTCTGGAAATAAAACATTTTCAAAACTCCATTTGGTTGATATATCGCATTTAAGCAAAGGGATTTATCAAGTTGAAATTACAGATGGCACAAATAAATTAACGAAACAATTAGTAATAGAATAACATGAGAAAAATACTATTTTTATTATTCGGTCTTTCAATTAGTATATCGTTATCAGCCCAAGATACTACCTGGGTTCAAACGTTTACTTTTGATTCAATTACAACTCGTAGAGCAAATTTCGAATTTCCAGCAGAATTAAATACCAAGCGCTTTGAAAAGGTTTTGATGTACTATAAATTGAAGTGTAGTCCACTAACAACATGGGATCAATACGATTGTGGTGAATGGGATTATTTGACTTACACAAGAGTTTTTGATCACACGGGCATTTTTGATTCCGTTCGCAAAGATGGAACTCGTTTCTTAGCCAATTGGGCAAGTCCAAACACAATTGATTATACACCTTCCCCAAATTCAATTTTTGATACCTATTTGAAAACGGAACAAGAACGCTCAACGTCCCCACTAACAAGTTATTCAATTAATAGTGCATCTAGTAATTCAAGTGCTTTTTTCAATACGGCTCAAAAGGGTTCGCGTTTTCAACAGCTCATTACTGCCAGCGAATTAGTTGCAGCGGGAATGCAAGCGGGAGACATTCAAGGAATGATATTGGACATTTTGAATACAGGTTCAAATGGATTTCTCTTGAATCCTAAAATTTCCATAAAATCAACGAATGATATTTTATTAAATTCATTTCATACCTCTGGATTTTTAGAGGTTTATAATCGATCACGAGGAAGTGCAAATCCATTAGTTGTTGGTCCAAATGAATTTTTGTTTTATCAGCCTTTTGTTTGGGATGGTACGAGCAATTTGATCATTGAATTTTCGTATGCCTCAGATGAACCTGAAGTGAATGGTCTTGTTTTTAATTCCGAAAATGTTTCTGGAAATCCGGCTTTGTCTTATTCCGAAAAAAATGGATACCTGAATTTGAGTGGAACCAACTATACAATGTTGGAACTATCTGATCAACAAATTGGACAAGAAATGACCGTTGAATTTTGGGCCAAAGGAACTGGAACAGCTGGAACAAATACAACTATTCTTGAAGCCTATGATACACTCAATAATCGTATTTTAAATATCCACATGCCTTGGAGTGATAACAACTTGTATTTTGATGCGGGTGTTTCATCCGGTTACGATCGAATTAATAAGTCGATGACAACTCAAGAAATGGATAACACCTGGAACCACTGGGCATTTGTTAAAAAGCAGAACACTGGGGAAATGTTTATTTATAAAAATGGTGTTTTGTGGCATTCAGGAACGAATAAGACTAGAAATGTTGGCTATATTCATCGATTCATCCTTGGTGCAAATATGGATCAAGGGTTGAAATGGAAAGGTAAAATTGATGAATTCCGATTTTATAATGCGGCTCTTTCAGCTTCAACAATTCAAGCCAATTATTTGAATAAAATCGATGCTTCTCATCCAAATTGGTCGAATTTGATGACGTATTATGATTTTGATAACGAAAAATACGCCGTTGATAAATCTCCCAATAATTATTTACTAATGCCATCTGAACACAACATGATTCGTTTTGATGAATATCCTGTTTGTGGTGTTGTCGCCAATAATGATAAGCCAGTTATATCCTTTTTACAGGGAACTATTTCTTCAATCAGTAATCCCATTCAAGTGACTGAAAAAAGATTGAAACCTCAAACTGTACTTTTTGAGCAACAAGCAGTAAATCGTCACTTCGAAATCACCAATGCCTATGTGGGGACACTTCAAGGAAATAACATCCAATATGATGAAAACGGACAAATTTTAGCTCAAGTTCCATTTGTTGCAACGAATCAACTTACCAATGAGCAAATAACTTATTACAATCCTCCATACGAAATTGTTAAAGACGTTGAGATAGCACGTTATATAACGCCATATGGAATTCAGTTTGATTTAGGTCCAAATGGATTTGCATGGATTTACGATGTGACGGATTACCAAGATTATTTGAAAAACACAGTGGATTTGGCGGCACATAACACACAAGAATTATTGGATTTGAAATTTGCATTTATCGAAGGTATACCGCCTAGAGATTTACACAAAAGAGAACCAATATGGTCAGATTTTCGGTCTTATGGTTTTGCAAACATGGCAAATGATGTGGATTTGCAGGCTAAAAAAATCTTACTCTCTGATACTTCTTCTAATTTTAAAATTAAAACAAGAATGTCAGGCCATGGTCAAGTTGGAAATAATGCTTGTTGCGAATGGGTTCCAAATGACCACCAAATCAAAGTAGATGGTGTTTCACGTTTTAATTGGAATATTTGGGAAGCAACGGATTGTGGTGATAATCCCAATATTGGTCAAGGTGGCACATGGCCATATGCACGCGAGGGATGGTGTCCTGGGGATCAAGTAAAGGAATATGAATTTGAATTGACTCCTTATGTTACTCCTGGTGATAGTGTCGAATTGGATTATGTTATCAATCAAGTACCAGCAAATGATCCAGGACAAGCAGGCGGTAATTATATTGCTGCTTATGATTTGATTTCTTATTCTGCACCTAATTTCCAAAATGATGCAGCAATAAAGGATGTATTGAATCCAAACAATTACGAATATTACAGTAAATGGAATCCAACTTGTTCGAATCCTAGAGTTGTTTTGAAAAATACAGGATCAAATCCACTTACTTCTTGTCGCATTACTTGTTGGGTAACTTTTGAGAATTACATCTATCTAGATTGGACAGGGAATCTTGGGTTCCTCGACGAAGAAATTGTTGAAATCCCTGTGAATGATAATAATTTTTGGTTGGATTGGGATAGTTCAAAAACGTTTAGAGCATTTGTACACAATGTAAACGGAACAAATGGAGATGACGAATACAATCAGAATAGTTTAAAGAAAGTGCATTTCGATGCGCCTGAGCGTATAGATGGACCATTCTTTATTTGGTTATCTACAAATAACAAAGCTAGCGAAAACAGTTATCGACTTCAGGATCATGCAGGAAATGTGATTTTCGAGCGCAATCAGTTATCTAATTCCACTCAATATAAAGACACCTTTAATCTTGATCCAGGTTGTTATAGTATTATAATTGAAGATACTGATAGTGATGGATTGTCTTTCTGGTATTCTTCTCAAGTAGAGGGAGAAACGGCTGGTACTATGAGATTAAGACAAGTTGGAGGAACATACATTGAATTTTTCCCTGGTGATTTTGGAAGTTATCACCGTTATGACTTTTCAGTAGGGTTTACGGTAGACGTACCAGAAAATGAACTCAATCACGAAATTGCTATTTTTCCAAATCCGTCCAATGGTATCACAACGATTGAAGTGAGTGGGAATGTTAATAATGATGCTTCTGTTGAAATTATAGATCTGACAGGTCGGAAAATTCACTCCGAAAAAATGAACGCTACTTCCAACTTTGCAGAGGCATTTATTGATGTTTCGGGATTTAATGCAGGATCTTATTTGGTGAAGATAAAAACCAATCAAAGAGTTTATACCAAAACGTTGGTGAAGCAATAGATTAAGTCTGAATCACGCCAACATTATAAGTTTTCTCCGCTTTTTTGTGGTTTGCCATTTCGATACCCATAGAAATAACTTTTCGTGTTTCAGTAGGATCGATTATCGCATCAATCCATAATCTGCTTGCTGCATAATAAGGAGAAATCTGATTGTCATACCTATTTTTGATAGAATCATAAAGTTCCTTTTCTCTTTCTGCTGTGATTTCTTCTCCACGAGCTTTTAGACTTGCAACTTCAATTTGCAACAAAACTTTTGCTGCAGAAGCTCCACCCATTACAGCAATTTCTGCTGTCGGCCAACCAACAATCAATCGAGGATCATACGCTTTTCCACACATGGCATAATTTCCAGCTCCATATGAGTTTCCAATTACAATCGTAAACTTTGGAACTACTGAGTTTGCTTGGGCATTTACCATCTTCGCACCGTCTTTGATGATGCCTCCATGTTCGCTTTTCGAACCAACCATAAATCCGGTTACATCTTGCAAGAACACCAATGGAATATTCTTCTGATTACAATTCATGATAAATCGAGCAGCTTTGTCAGCAGAATCCGAATAGATGACGCCTCCAATTTGCATTTCACCCTTTGTGCTTTTAACTATTTCTCGTTGATTAGCTACAATGCCAACACTCCAGCCATCAATGCGAGCATAAGCACAAATGATTGTTTTGCCATAATTTGGTTTGTATTCCGTAAAATCAGATTCATCAACCAAACATTTCAAAATCTTCTTCATGTCGTATGCCTTTGATCGATCTGCAGGTAAAATTCCATACATGGTTTTAGGATCTTCATTCGGCAACTTTGGTTCTTTGCGATCAAATCCTGCCGTTTCAAAGTGTCCAATTTTATCCATCAAGTCGCGAATGGTTTTCAAACATTCTTGATCATTTTCTACGTTGTAATCACATACTCCTGAAATTTCCGTGTGTGTTCTTGCGCCGCCCAAGGTCTCGTTATCGATATCTTCTCCAATCGCGGCTTTAACCAGGTAAGATCCCGCAAGGAAAATAGTGCCTGTTTTGTTAACAATGAGCGATTCATCAGACATGATGGGCAAATAAGCACCACCTGCTACACAACTTCCCATAACAGCAGCCATTTGAACGATTCCCATGGAGCTCATTACGGCATTGTTTCTGAATATTCGTCCAAAATGTTCCTTATCCGGAAAGATTTCGTCTTGCATGGGTAAGTAAACTCCGGCTGAATCGACTAAATAAATAATGGGTAATCGATTTTCTATAGCTATTTCTTGCGCGCGCAAATTCTTTTTACCTGTTATTGGAAACCAAGCACCTGCCTTAACTGTTGCGTCATTGGCAACAACAATACATTGTTTACCAGATACATAACCAATGACAATTACCACTCCTCCAGAAGGACAACCGCCATGTTCTTCATACATTCCATATCCTGCAAAAGCTCCAATTTCAATCCGTTCGGTTTTTGGATCTAACAACAAGTCAATTCGTTCCCTTGCACTTAATTTTCCTTGTTCGTGTAATTTTTCAATGCGTTTTTTTCCGCCACCTAGTGCAATTTTCGCTAATTCACGTTCCATCGCACTGATTTTTAAACGCATTTGATCCTCATTGAAATTGAAGTCCATTTCGCTTTTAGATATTGCCATTTTCTACTATTTGAGAACAAATATACGAAAACGAATATTAACCTTCTTTCAACGGTTTTTCGTAGGATTCGAACTCTTCACGACTACTCATAAGATAAAATTCATTGGTTTGAATGAGATCTCGAATGAGGTTCACTTCAGGAAATTGTTTTGCTTCTATTTGATGTGAGATTACTTTTTTTCCCATAATTTGTATTTCTTTAAAACAAAGGTTCGATTCTATTTTGTAGAACCGTAGGTCGTTGGAAAGTTTTCTGTATAGTGGAAATTTCATGTCATTTGTTCTTGAATGACTTGAAATTAGTTATATTTGAGTCAAACATTACGGATGAGGGGATTATTTTTTTCAGTATATTTTGTTTTTTTATCCATTCTTGCTTTTTCTCAAAAAAAAGTAGGTGTATTTTACGTTAGCTTGCGTTTGGAAGAACCGTTTGTCAATGATTTGTATTTAGCAAATCCATCCAATGGTGTTCAGAATAGGTTTTCAAAAACTCCAGTTTTTCCTCAATACTTGCTTGATACTTTAAATAACGAAATTCTACGCTTTGCTTCGGTGATTTCAAAAGGAAAATCGGTTTACGTTCCTAAAGTAACTGCAGCCAATGATACAATTTTTACAATGTCCGGTGGTGAACTTGAAGGCTTTCCACGAAACTCGAAAAAAGCAGCATTACTCTCGGGCAATGATGAATACCTGGATATCCGATTTACATTATTAGCCAGAGGTGGAAGTGAAGTAAATATGTCTTCTGGTAAGCCATCCAAATATAAACCTTCACTCTTAGTTTCAATCGCTTACTACGATAAATTAGGAGTGCAAATAAAAAAACACAAATTCAATTTCACAGAATTTAAATGGAAAGGAGAAAAACGAAAATCCATTTACACAAAAGCGGTCGTTGATCGTAGAAGCGGTGTTTTGCATCCGGAGGATTTATATATTTTATTGAGATGCGCACTAGAAATGACGGAAGAAAAAATTGTGGGAAATGAGTAAAAAACTGTATTTAAAAGTAGGGAGTGATGCGTCAAATGATTTGGTAATTGATAACATTGATCCATTTCATTTGGAATTGTTTCGTGATTCAGATGGTCATGTTTTTATTTCGGATTTAAATACAATTTCTGGCACACGTATCAATAGTAAAAAGTTGGATGATTATATTGAACTCCATGAAAATGATCGGGTTCATCTTGCTGAAAATATCTTTTTTGACTGGCAAAAAGTCCTCCGAGAATATGATAAATCTGACGAAAAGTCAAATCATAAAGCAAATAGGGATAAGGATCAAAAAGTCAAGGTAATCAAATCAACACAAAGGGATTACGTGGAAATGGCCATCATTTATGGAGCAATTATCTTTATGATTTGGTTAATTAGCCTGTGGTTTTAAATCAGAACGTTTGATGGCGTATTTACCTTGTTTTGGGTTATAGAAAAAGCGATATTCTTCTTCATTTAATTTTTCAATTTCAGGGTCATCAACATTGAAATCTTGGTTCTGCTTGGAAGGTAAAATTCGAGCCTTCATGACACGAATATCTTTTGGCAAACTAACTGCTTTTGTTTCGTAAACTAAGTGACATGCTTCAGAATTAGGAGATCCAAAACCATCAAAAATTTTCCAGCCAAAAACGAGCCGAGGTTTCTTATTCTGTACCGAGTAAATGTGTTTGAAACAACTGTTTCTTATTCGAAATGATACTATTACATCGGAATAGGCATCACTCATGACTTTTTCAAACGATATTTTCAAAGGAGCAATAGGAGTAGAAGGTATTTCAGTTGGGCCAGTCATTTCACCTGTAGCTCCATCATAATAAAAAATGTAATTGTATGGCCCCATGTATCCTATCTCGGCTACTTTACCTGGATTTTTCGATTTTAATGATTTTTCAACAGCAAAATTGTAACGATTTACAGCAACAATTGCATCCTCATTATTATCTCCATCCAATTGAGCTTTGTAGATTGATAACGTGTATTTTTCAGTTGGATTTATCTCAAGTTTGGATTCTACAAATCGCTTAGCAATGGATTCTACAGACTCCTTTTTTTCAGAAGTATTTTGAGTGCTTCCGATTTCTTCTTCCTCTTGGCAAGAATAAAGGAGAATTGTCGCATTGAAAAGTAGGACAAGAATTTGAAATTTGTAAAGCATAGTGCGAAGTTAATTATTTTTCTTTCATCACATTTTAGGGAGGATACTCCTAATTTTTCCTTTTTCTTCTGTATCTTCATGCTTTAAAACGAAAAATTATGTTCGCACGTTTACTATTATCGATATTTTTCTTTTCAGCCACCTATCAATTGACATTTTCCCAGGCTAGTATGTCCAAAAATACTGAAATCGACGTTGCTGAATTATTGACATATATTAAAAATCACTTACCCATTCCAGAGAAATTTCCTGTTATGAAATTGTCGATTTCAGAAGGGAAATCTGTGAATTATATATCATTTTTATGCCGAGGAACTTCTTCTAAATATCACCAATTAAAATCGAGCTATTTTACATCGGGATTTGTAACAAGTGGATATACCGAAGCAGGTAGTTCCTATGGTGTGTTTTCGTTACGATTATTAGAATCTCAGATTTCTGATCTTGCTGAACCAATTTTCGCTTCAGTATATGTCGAACTTTCTAGAAAAAATCAACCTACGTTAGATAAAGCAATTCATGACATGCGGGCAGATAGTGTTCAATTGGGAATAGGGTTGCCGGAGAGTTATACTGGAAAGGATGTATATATCGGCATAACAGATTGGGGCTTTGATTATACTTCACCGATGTTTTACGATACGGCATTACAGCAAACGCGCATTATCGCAGCTTGGGATCAATTTAAAACCAGTGGTCCTTCTCCGGTTGGTTATAATTACGGAACTGAATATTCAACTTCCGCGGCTCTATTGACGGCTGGATCGGATACTTCAAATATTTATTCTTACGCAACTCACGGAACTCATGTAGCCGGAATTGCAGGAGGGAGTGGGGCAGGTACAGCTTACAGAGGCGTTGCTTTTGATGCTAATTTCTTGTTCGTTACCTTTTTAGTGGATGAAACAGCTGTCTTAGATGCTTGGGAGTGGATGTATCAAAAAGCTCTTACAGATGGAAAGCGTTTGGTAGTGAATATGAGCTGGGGACTTTATCATTTTGGAACACTCGATGGGACTTCACTTTTAAGTCAGGCAATTACCGCATATACGGATTTGGGTGTTGTTTTTGCCAACTCTGCTGGTAATAATGGCAATGTGAATTTTCACATCAAAAAAACGTTTAATAATGAAACAATTAAATCTAAAGTTGATTTTTATCCCTATTCTTCTAATCCCAATATGTGGGGGCAAAGTATTCATGCCTGGGGAGAGCCCGGGCAAAGTTTCTCGAATGGAATAATTGTGGCGAATAGCAATAATCTAACGCTCATTGAAAGTCCTTTTTATTCTACCAATAATACTGCAAGCTACATTGATACATTTTTAGTAACAGGTATAGACACTGTTTGGTATAACATTTCAGCAGACAGTGCTCATTATTTGAATAATCGACCGCAAATGAGGTTGCGTGTTAAAAATACAAATACAACATTGAAGGTAATTTTGAAATCAACAGCAACATCTGGAACAGTACATTATTGGAATGTGACAGAATTGACAAATGACGTGGGAAATTGGGGAATGCCATTTACTACAGCTGGTTCTGGAACATTAGCAGGGGATAATCAAAATGGAGTGAGCGAACCTTCTTGTTCAGATGATGTAATCAGTGTGGCGGCTTATGCTACTCAATACCAGACTTCAGGAACTTCCATGGCAGGCGGTGCTATCGCCTCTTTTTCGAGTTATGGTCCTCGCTACGATGGTGTTATGAAACCAGATATAGCAGCGCCGGGTGTATCCATTATTTCTTCGATGTCTTCCTATACAGACGCGACATTTACCTCACAAGGATCGGTTGATTTTAACGGAAGAACCTATCATTTTGCTAAATTGTCGGGAACTTCAATGGCATCGCCAATGGTAGCAGGAGTTTCTGCCTTGATCTTGGATGCCAATCCTTATTTATCAGCTCGACAGGTGAAAGAGATAATCATGCAAACAGCGCGTCAAGATAATTTTACAGGAGTGATTCCTGTTGAAGGAAGCAATCGTTGGGGAGCAGGAAAAATTAATGCATATGCGGCTGTTCAATTGGCGTTGATAACTGTCGGAACTGAAGAAATTAAACCAAATCTTACGTGGAGTATTTATCCTAACCCTTCAACCACTGAGTTGAATTTCAAAAATCTAATGAATGACGCGAGTACTATCGAGATTATTGATTCTGAAGGAAAAATGATAAATATGAAAATTGAAAATAAGAAAGTTGAAATTCAAGATTTGAAATCAGGAATCTATTATATTCGGTTGAACAACAACGGAAGAATTGAGCAGCAGAAATTCATCAAGTTATAATATGGAGATACACCGACTTCAAAAAGACGAATTGCATATTGTTCGTGATTTAGCACATAAAATATGGCCTTCTGCGTATTCTCATATTATTTCTCAGGAGCAAATTACCTATATGTTGAATTGGATGTATAGTTTGGAAACCCTTGAGGAAAATAATGATGCTAATCATGCTTTTTTTGCCGTTTTTGATGCTTCGGAGCCATTGGGATTTACAGATCTAGAGTTGAATAGTCCAGAGCAGAATTGGATGAAACTTCAAAAAATCTATGTACTTCCTGAAAAACAAAAATTGGGAGTTGGATTAGCTTTGATGGATTGTGCGTTTTTATTTGCAAAAGAGAATAATGTCAAGCATATTACATTGCAAGTAAATAGGAATAATAAAGCGGTTTCCTTTTATAAAAAACTTGGTTTTTTTGTCGCAGATGAACAAGATTTTGACATTGGAAATGGTTATTTTATGAATGATTTTGTGATGCAAAAAGACATTTGATTCGTGGAAAATTTACGTTCGGTATTAATCATTCAAACAGCTTTTTTGGGAGATGTTATTCTTGCTACTCCACTAGTGTCTGAATTAAAGCGTTTGTATCCGAATATTCCCATCGATTTTTTGGTAAAAAAAGGCAACGAGTCTCTTTTGTTCAATAATCCGAAAATTAGAACTATTTATACGTTCGATAAATCAAAAAACAAGTTGGGTGAAATTTTGAGACTCATTCGTTCATTTCGCAAACAAAATTATGGGTTGACAATCAATTTGCATCGTTTTGGTTCATCGGGTATTATTGCGGGTTATTCTGGTGCCCAGAAGATATATGGGTTTGATAAAAATCCTTTTGCCTTTTTATATACGAAGCGATTTAAACATGAAATCGGCAATGGTACGCATGAAGTTACCCGAAATCTTTCCCTATTAAAGCATTTTGGCGCAAATGATCTGACTAGGCCTGAATTATTTCCTTCTGAGAGTGATAGGGAGTTTGTATCCCAATATACGAACACTGAATTTGTTTGCATGGCGCCGGCTTCGGTTTGGTTTACCAAGCAATTGCCAGAACATAAATGGGTGGAGTTAATTGAGACCATTTCCTCCGAGAAGACAATTTATTTTGTAGGAGGAAAAACAGATTATCAGCTTTGTCAGTCAATTATTGAGAAATCGCAAAGAAAGTCCAAAATAGTCAATTTGTGCGGAGATTTTTCTCTTCTTCAAACAGCTGCTTTGTTTTCCAAAAGTGAACATGTTTATGTCAATGATTCCGGACCACTTCACATTGCATCTGCTATGAATGCTCCAGTTACAGCATTCTTTTGTTCAACAGTTCCAGAATTTGGCTTTGGTCCTTTATCTGAAAAATCTGAAATTAAACAAGTTGAAAATCTAGAATGTAAGCCTTGTGGACTACACGGTAAAAAAGAATGCCCATTGGGGCATTTTAACTGTGGAAATCAAATAATTATTTGAGTTTTACCTGAATAGAAACAGGAAGGTGATCTGAATATCCACCCAAGTATTTTGCTCCAACGTAGGTTCTGAAGGGTTGTTTATTCCCTTTATACTCTTCAATTAAATACGGAAATGAATGAATTTTACCAGAGTTTGGAACGACTTTCATTTTTCCTTTTTGAAATCCGGGTGAAACCATGATATGATCCAACACATCCCATTCTTTGTTGTATTGATGCGTTCCGCCAAACTCACCATTAGCTTTGCTAATCATTGGATTTAACTTTGATGAAATCAACTGTGGAGCCTTATCAGAAGGATGATCGTTTAAGTCACCCATAAATACAATTTTCGCTTTTGGGTTTACCTTCAAGATAGAATCTATAAATAATCTCGCACTTTCAGCCGCTTTGATACGTTTTGGTTCACTATCATCCGTTCTGCGGCTTGGCCAATGATTGACCATAGCGAATAATGTATCTTTTTTACTCACAAACTTACCCCAAACAATATCGCGCGATTTCGGTTCTGTATCACCGGGCAAAGTAAATCTGATCTTACCGGATGACACCGCAGTTAAAAGCTGCTTATTGTAAATAAATCCTACATCGATTCCTCGTGCATCGGGACTTTCATGATGAACTGTTCCATAATTAGAAAAATTTTGATCTCCTGAAATCAGTGCTTTCAAAACTGCTTCATTTTCGATTTCACAAAAACCAACAAGCATCGGGTATTTCAAATCGCCTAGTACTTTTCGTATATGCGAAAGCTTTTCTTCATAACGTTCTTGTGTCCATTTATTTTTTCCGTCGGGTAAAAATTCGGAATCATCATTCGGTCCGTCTTCTACATCGAATAAATTCTCAACATTATAAAAAGCAATGGATTCCGTCTTTTTTTGACTAATTGCACAGCTTACTGTAAAAAACAGAATGGATAAGGAAAGTAAAATGTTCATGGTTATTTATTTAAGAATTATTCCAACAGGACAATGATCGGATCCAAAAACATCATTTAAAATAAAGGCTTCCTTAACGTTTGAGAGAAAAGATTCACTGACTAAAAAATAATCGATTCTCCAGCCAATATTTTTGCCGCGTGCTCCAGCTCGGTAACTCCACCACGTATATTTTTGATCAGCTGGATAAAAATGGCGATAGGTATCAATTAAACCATTTGAAGTGAAAGCATCCATGCCATCAATTTCTTCTTGCATGTGACCAGCCGCTTTGTTGTAATTTTCTTTTGGGCGTGCAAGATCAATCGATTTATGAGCCACGTTGAAATCACCACAAACAAGAACTGGTTTTAATTTTTCTTGGGTTTTAAGAAAATTCAAAAAATCTCGATCCCAGGTTTGTCTATAACCCAGTCGAGCCAATTCACTACCGGAATTAGGAACATACACATTAACCAAAATAAAATCATTGTATTCGGCACAAATGGTTCTTCCTTCTTTGTCATGCTCTTCAATTCCAATGTGATACGTTACTTTGTTTGGCTTTTGTTTTGTCAAGATAGCCGTTCCAGAATAACCTTTTTTATCCGCTTCATGGGCAAAAACATGATAATCAGATAAGGACGAAACGGTTTCTTTTACTTGATCAACTGTTGCTTTTGTTTCTTGAAGACAAATAATGTCAGCATTTACTTCTTTCATGTCCTCAAGAAATGATTTTCCAGTTATTGCTCGAATACCATTAACGTTAAATGAAATAAGTTTCATGCATTTGTTTTAATAAAGTTTTTAAAATTAATAAAATCCTTACTACGTTTTGTAAACTTCAGTCAAATATAATATTGACTAACGAAATTAGATATGCTTAAAACATCACCTGAATACCGGCAATTGCAAGGGGTAATAGGTTTATTTGTTGCCCATTTTTACTAAAATAACCTGCTTTTGAATTATCTGTTAGAAATTTACTTTCCAAACGCAGCGATAAATGATCGGATAACGGAGAGTGAATTCCTAACGTCAATCCGCTACAATTGAATCCCACATTTGAAATCCTACTGATTTGTATGTTATGAGGATCAATGTATTGTTCGATTCTACCATTGATGCGAAGTTTATCTGTTATTTTATATTCACCAGAAACATTTATTTGTCCCCACATGTAGGAAACATTGGAAATTTGCTGTAATCCCACGTAACCACAAGTAAGAATTTTAAATTTATCAGCTGAATATATCCAACTTAATTCATTGAACAAACGATAGCCGTAATTCGGTAAACTTTCTGTCTTTTCCGTACCTTGATATGTTGTCCAGCTGACATAATTTTTGTCTTTCGCATATTCTACTTGAGTACCAAGAGATGGTATTTTTTCTTGAATTTCAATCTTCTGCCATCCATTTAATACGAAAACGGTTGCATTCAAGTTTGAGTTTATTTTTCGTTTATATCGAATTCCCATCAAATAATATGGGACATATTCCGGAGCAATACTTCTTGTATACATGGTTTGACCCCAACTCTTAGCGGCTTCGTGAGTGTAGGGAGAACTGAAAATCCCAACGTCTAACCAGTCTTCTGTGTTTTTTCTTGTCCTTATTCCAGCATAGCTTTCATAAATCCATCGAACATCCTTGCTTTCTGCTGAATAATTGGCGTTCATATACGAACCAAAACCAGGAGTAAATTGAAAACGAAGTGAATTTGTCGGGGTGTAAGTAATTTCTGCTAATGCAAGATTAACCCCAACATTACCTAATTGATTTTGAGAAACATATATAGGAACAACGTCTTGATTAATATCGTTTAATTGATAACCCAAATAACAATCAATTCCACCGTGAATCTGTAGAACAGAATCGATGGATTTTTGACCATATGATAGGAACGGTAGAAGGGCAAAGAGTATTATTTTTCGCATGAATTTATTGTTTGATTAATTTAAAGTAATTTCTTGAAATAGAATCATTAGTGTACAAATATAGAAAACCTTTTGCGTTGGTGTTCAATATATAGTGATTCTGACTTCTTTTTTCAAATTGGTAGGGAAGGAGGTCTCCCGAGGCTGAAAATAATTTTACCGAACTTAAATCCAATGCATTATTTTTCCATATTAATTCTATTTCTCCATTGTTATTGACAAAGCAATTTATTGCTTCTTTCAGTTGGTTTTCTAAGGAAGCGGAAGTTATATTAATCACTTGATATGCTGTATCAGAACCACATACTCCTGTTCCAATTAGACTCACAACAAATGACCCATTATAGGTGTACTCATGAATTGGGTTGGGATCTGATGAAAAAGTATCATCACCAAAATGCCAGGTTAAATTATCCGTATAGATGCTTGCTGTGGAATTAAATTGAATCTGATTTCCGGGAACCAACTCTGTCGCAGTAAAGTCGACCTGAACCAATGAATCAAAATGAATCAAACGCCAGGTAGAAATACTATCCAAAACAGTTAATGCTGCAGCTTGTTGAAGAATTAACGCTGTATTTGGGTCGAGACTACCTATAAATGTTGCACCCACCGGACTTTTTTCAAATATGGAACTGTAAAAAACACATGCAGATAAATAGGAACCTGCATAACTAGGATGTGATCCATCACTTGAAAAAAGATTGATTGTTGGATAATTATCAATCACATATTTCCATGCCGGCCCGGATGGAGAAACGCTAGCTTTTGATGAGTCAGCTATTCGCAAATAAGCATCCCTTAAACGCGAATTCATTTTATTGAAAGTATTAATGGAATCCCATTGTGGATCACCGTTTTGACGACCCCAAGTCATGAAATAATGGACCTGAGAGCATGCATTGTTTTCGTAAACAGAATCGGCTAATTGAACTGCATAGGGTAGTGTAGATGTATTTACTTGTGAATAAGGAAAACTCGGTTCTTGACTTTGTCCTTGCAAGACAACAAAGTCCCAAGGTTTATTATGTATTTTTTGAAAAGTAAGCGGATCATTTGTGTGACTTTGGAACGTGAATCCACCATTGGTTTTTGAATCTACCGTAACAATATCTCCCATCGAATTCGTAAGATTTTTAAATATAGTCGGTAAATCGTTTGTGAAAATATAACTGTTACCAATAAATAGAACGGATAAACTATCTTGACAAAATGAAATTGAAGAAAGTAATATACTTACAAATAATAGAATTGTTTTCAAAGCGTTTTTTATTGTAAATTTAACAGAGTTTTCCAATAAATGAGACATTATATACTATCCTTTTTGATGATTGTTTCAATTAAATTGATGCTGGGTCAATTTAATTTTAATTATTCAGATAGCATTACGATTTTGAAAAATGGACAATCTTTGCCCCTTGCCTGGGCAGGAGGACTTAATTATAGTCAGGTTTCTGACATTGATTACGATTTCGATGGAGATTTCGATTTGTTGGTTTTTGATAGAAGCAATGATCAAATTAGGTTGTTCGAGAATTCATTCGATGGGACCAATCGATATTATAGATTCGTACCAAATGGGTTTAATTTATTTCCTACGGATATTCGTTATCGATTAACAGCACTGGATTACAATCAAGATGGTAAAAATGATTTATTTACGTATGGAATTGGTGGAATAAAGGTATATAAAAACATAGGCACAGTCGCTAATGGGTTACAATTTCAATTAGCAAAAAGTTTACTTTATTCCAATAATTGGGGAACTCAGTTGAATTTATACGTAGGTTCCGCAGATATTCCAGCAATTGTCGACGTTGATTTGGATGGAGATATTGATATATTGACCTATCATATCAGCGGTGAGTATCTTCAATATCACAAAAACGTGAGTCAAGAAACCTATGGTCATTCTGATTCTTTGATTTTTGAATTGAAAAATGAGTGTTGGGGAGGTTTTCGCGAAGATGTGAATTCAAATTCAGTCTTCTTAAACGATCAGACTAGCCCTTGCCAAGGAGGAAACGTCCCTAATCCTGAATTAAAGCCAAATGATACTCAAAAAGCTCATGCTGGATCAACGGTTTTAGCAATTGATTTGGATGGAAATGGAGTGAAAGACTTAATCTTAGGAGATGTCGCATACCCATCATTAAATAAATTGGTTAATGGTGGAACAGTCGTTAATTCAAACTCTCTGATGATTTCTGCAGATCCTAATTTCCCAGCCAATTCAACACCTGTTTCCATGCAGTTATTTCCTGCTGCTTTTTGGGTTGACGTTGACTTCGATTCGAAAAAAGATCTATTGGTATCGCCGAATGCCAAAAATGTTTCAGAAAATGAAGCAAGTTTGATGAAGTATAAGAACACTTCGAATAATAGTTCTCCCAATTTTGTTTTTGAGACTCGTTCTTTCCTTCAAGATGACATGATCGAGCACGGAACGGGTTCAATTCCAGTTTTATGTGATATTGATAACGATGGTTTACAAGATCTTTTCGTTGCTAATTTTTATGCCTACAAGCCTACTTTATCCAAAGAGAGTCGAATTGCATATTTCAAAAATACTGGAACAAGTACAAACCCTGTTTTTACATTCGTGGATAATGATTTCCAGAATCTTTCTCAGTTAAGTTTAGGACTAAGAATTTATCCAACCTTTGGAGACATAGATGGAGATGGTAAGAAGGATCTCATGCTTGGTTTGGAAAATGGCACGTTATGCTTTCTTAAAAATACAACGACGGGTATTAATCCTACATTTGGAACTCCAATAATGAATTACACAGATAATTCTGGACAAGCTATTCTAGTTGGACAATATGCTGCCCCTCAGTTATTTGATTTAAATAAGGATGGAAAACTTGATTTAGTAATTGGAAAGAAAACAGGTGAGTTAGTGTATTATCAAAATGTTGGAACGAATCTAATTCCAAGTTTTGAATTAAAGAATTCAAATTTGGGTTTGGTAGATGTTTCGAATTCTACTTCACCTGACGGATTTGCAGCTCCTTTTATTTTTTCAGTTCAGGATACAACTTACTTATTTGTTGGATCGATGGATGGAACTATTCACTTCTATGATTCCATTGATGCGAACCTAAATTCTGGAAATAATTTTAGATCACGAAGTGGCGATTTTTTGAATTTATCAAAAAACATTGGCGGGTATAGCGCATGTGCCATTGCGGAACTAGATCAAGATTCAAATTTGGATTTATTGATTGGCCAAGATTTGGGTGGGTTGTTTTATCTTGAAAATGATTCAAGTAGCAATCTTGGATTGGAGGAATGGCAAAAAGAAAAAATTAATCTCTATCCGAATCCCGCGAATGATCATATTATTATTGATTGTCAAAAACCTAAAGTGTATGCTAGAATTTATCTGTATTCGATTTCTGGACAGTTGGTTTTTATCCAAGATGGTTATTTAGATGTCTTAAAATTGAATCTTACTAGTTTAGAAAAAGGAATGTATATTCTTAAGATTCCTGAATTCAATTATTCTTCCCGATTTGTAAGGCAATAAAAAAGCCCTCAAAATTGAGAGCTTCCTATATAGTTTTGTGTACTAGTTACTTTTGAGTGTGAGTAAAGTTCTTTTTCTCACGAATACGAGCAGATTTACCAGTTCTTTCACGGAAGTAGAATATTCTCGCACGACGAACGGAACCTCTTTTAACAACTGAAATTGAATCGATAAAAGGTGAATGAACAGGGATAATTCTTTCTACACCAATGTTACCAGACATTTTACGTATTGTAAAAGTCTCTGTAGAACCCGAACCTCTTCGTTGAATAACTACACCTTGAAATTGCTGAATTCTCTCTTTGTTACCTTCCTTAATTTTGTAAGAAACAATAACGGTATCTCCAGCTCCGAACTCAGGTAAATTATTTCTCTCAACTAGTTCGTTTTCAATTTCTTTTATTAAATTCATGACGTATAAAATTAATTTTCCTTTTTCTAAGGGGGTGCAATATTACGAATTTTCAAAGTAATAAACAAATTATCATAGAATATTTTTCATTCACTTTTTTAAATTAATTTTAGTCATGATATCTGTCTTTTTAAATTTCGACTTTAGGCGAATTACATGGAATAAACTAACTTTGTTCAAAATTCAATAGGATGAAAAGATATATTTTTAATTTA
>Ga0255096_1000437_pt1 | contig 20131 bp, 23 predicted proteins | sample Colum_Atlam_RepA_2_FD_188563 | JGI IMG/M metagenome (GOLD analysis project Ga0255096, IMG submission 188563) | Freshwater microbial communities from Columbia River, Oregon, United States - Colum_Atlam_RepA_8d | ecosystem: Environmental > Aquatic > Freshwater > River | place: USA: Oregon... | reverse complement strand
ACGCCTTTACATTGGCGCCGGTGCCGGGGGCGATTGCGAGCGTTGGCGCGCAGCCGATCTTTGTCGATGTGACCGAAGATCTGGTGCTGGATTTCGCCGATCTGGCCGCAAAGGCCAAGGCGACCGGTGCGCGGGTGCTGATGCTAAGCCATATGCGCGGCCATCTGTGTGACATGGAGGCGCTGGTGGCGCTGTGCGATGATCTGGGGGTGCAGATCATTGAAGATTGCGCGCATACCATGGGGGCGGCGTGGAAGGGCGTGGCTTCGGGGCGGCAGGGCGTGGTGGGCTGCTATTCGATGCAGACTTACAAGCATGTCAACGCGGGCGAGGGCGGCTTTCTGATTTCGGACGATGCCGAGGTGATGGCGCGGGCGGTGATCCTGTCGGGGTCTTACATGCTTTATGGCGCGCATCGGGCGGCGCCGCCGAAAGAGGTGTTCGAGCGGGTGAAGTTTGACACGCCGAACGTGTCGGGGCGGATGGATAACCTGCGCGCGGCGATCTTGCGGCCGCAATTGGCGCTGCTGCCGGAACGGGTGGCGCGCTGGGAGGCGCTGTATCGGGCGTTGGAGGCGGGGCTGCGCGGAATTCCGGGGCTGCGTCTGGTGGAGCGGCCCGAGGAGGAAACCTTTGTTGGGTCGTCGTTCCAATTCCTGTTGCCGGGGTGGAGTGCAGCGCGGGTTGGCGCGTTTTTAAGCCGCACCTTGGCGCGTGGGGTTGAACTGAAATGGTTTGGTGCCGATCAGCCGGTGGCGTTTACCTCGCGCTATGACCATTGGCGCTATGCGGCGGCGCAAAGCCTGCCGCAGACCGACCGGATTTTGGCGGGGCTGGTGGATATGCGGGTGCCGCTGACCTTTAGCGTTGAGGATTGCGCGCAGATTGCCCGCATCATCCGCGCCGAAGCCTTGGCGGTTGGGCAGGGGCCGGAGCCGGAGGCTGCGGAGCTGCCGGTCATTCAGTGAGGGGCAAGGCCAATCTGGTGGCCTATATCGGGCTGACCCTGCTTGCGATGTTTGCACTGGCCGACCGCATTGCGCCCTATCGCGGCGCGGTTGCGGCCTGCACGCTCGGCTACGTCTATGATGGTGATACGGTAGAAATGCGCTGTGACGGCGCGCTGTTGCGGGCGCGGCTGCTGGGGTTTGATGCACCAGAGGCCAGCGCGCCGAAATGCGCCAGCGAAGCTGCTTGGGCGGCGCGGGCAACAGCGCGGCTGCGAGAGCTGTTGCGGGGGCCGAAGGTGGAGATTTACCGCCATGGCCGCGACAAATACCGCCGCGAGTTGGTGCAGATTACCGTGGCAGGCCGCGACGTGGCGGAAGTGATGATCGCCGAAGGGCTGGCGGTGGCCTATGCGGGCGGCAAGCGCCGGTCTTGGTGCGGTGGCCAGTAGGTGATGCGGGCAGTAAGGCGGGCGCTAGGGTTTCGCGCCCGAATTATACAGCGGCACGGTCGAAATTGACATCTTCGCCGACCCGTCGGTCAGTTCAGTGGCATGGGTCAGATAGACCAGCACCTGATTTTTCTGATCGAAGATCCGCGTCACCACCAGCGATTTGAACACCAAGGACCGGCTTTCGGAAAACACCGACTCGCCGCTTTCCGACAGGTCGATGGCGCCGATCTTGATCGGGCCGGTCTGGCGGCAGGCGATCGAGGCGTTGGACGGGTCTTCGAACCAGTTGCCTTTCGACAAACGATCCCACATCGAGCGTTCGAAATACGAGATGTGGCAGGTGACGCCTTCGACCTTGGGGTCGGGGATGGCTTCGATGATGACATCATTGCCGACCCAATCGACGCCGACACGGCCGATCTCTTCGGCGCTTGCGGGCTGTAATGGGGCGAAAGACAGCAGGGCAAGGGCGGCGGCTAGGGCAAAGCGCATGGCGGGGCTTTCTGCGGCAAGGGGCGATGTTTCTAGGCGTAACATTGGGGCAGGTGGCGGATCTGCAAGGGCGGTGGCGAGAAAATCGCGCGGGCGCGACTCGGCCCGGTGATCCAAAGCGGCTTGGCGCTGTGTCTTTCGTGGTATGTGATGGCATACATTCTTGAAAACCCTACGCAGTAAGGCCATCTTTTCGCGTTGGCTTTGGTTGACCCCGCACGGGGGGCAGAGTAAACGAGGGCGCAAGAGTGCAAGCGGTTTTCGCCGCTGCTGATCAGTCGCCAGCCGAAGGAGTCTCTCGTGGACCAACTTCTCCGTGAGTATCTGCCGATTCTCGTTCTTCTTGCTATTGCTGCGGGTCTTGGCCTTGTGCTGATCCTTGCGGCCGCCATCATTGCCGTGCGCAACCCTGATCCGGAAAAAGTTTCGGCTTATGAATGCGGTTTCAACGCTTTTGATGACGCGCGGATGAAGTTCGATGTGCGGTTCTACCTTGTGTCGATCCTGTTCATCATTTTCGACCTTGAGGTTGCTTTCCTGTTCCCATGGGCGGTGGCATTCAAAGACATCTCGATGTTGGGATTCTGGTCGATGATGGTGTTCTTGGGCGTGCTGACGGTGGGCTTTGCCTATGAGTGGAAAAAGGGAGCGCTGGAATGGGCGTGATGACTGGGGCCAATACGGCCGGGCCTGACCGCGAGGTTGCCACCCAAGCCCTGAACCGCGAGTTGCAGGACAAGGGCTTTCTGCTGACCACGACGGAAGACATCATCAACTGGGCCCGCAACGGGTCTTTGCACTGGATGACCTTTGGTCTGGCCTGCTGCGCTGTCGAGATGATGCACACCTCGATGCCGCGCTATGACCTTGAACGGTTCGGCACGGCCCCGCGCGCCTCTCCGCGCCAGTCTGACCTGATGATCGTGGCCGGCACCTTGACCAACAAGATGGCCCCGGCGCTGCGCAAGGTTTACGACCAGATGCCAGAGCCGCGCTATGTGATTTCGATGGGGTCCTGCGCCAATGGCGGTGGCTACTATCACTACAGCTATTCGGTGGTGCGTGGCTGTGACCGGATCGTTCCGGTTGACATCTATGTGCCGGGCTGCCCGCCCACAGCCGAAGCGCTGCTTTACGGTATCTTGCAGCTGCAGCGGAAAATCCGCCGCACCGGCACGCTGGTTCGCTGAGGGGTTGCGATGACTGATCTGAACCAATTGGCCGCCGATCTGGTTGCCCGCAAAGCCGATGCTGTGCTGGGCACCGAGATTGCTTTTGACGAATTGAATGTCACCGTGGCGCTGCCGCATCTGGTGGATTTCATTACGTTTCTGAAAACCGACCCGGCCTGCAAGTTTTCGTCGCTGGTGGATATCACGGCGGTGGACTACCCGGAACGGGTGCAACGCTTTGATATGGTTTACCATTTCCTGTCGATGTACACCAACGCCCGTATCCGGGTGAAAGTGGCGGTTGGCGAAGAAGATATGGTGCCGTCGATCCACACCATTCACCCGTCGGCCAACTGGTTCGAACGCGAAGTGTTCGACATGTTCGGCATTCTGTTTTCGGGCCACCCCGACCTGCGCCGGATTTTGACCGACTATGGCTTCCGCGGTCATCCGCTGCGCAAAGATTTCCCGACCACCGGCTATACCGAAGTTCGCTATGACGAAGCGCAAAAGCGCGTGGTCTACGAGCCGGTGAAGCTGACGCAGGAATATCGGCAGTTCGATTTCCTGTCGCCGTGGGAAAGCGCGAAATACATCCTTCCGGGTGACGAGAAGAAGGCCTGATCTTGAACCGCGAACCGACATTTCTGTTTTGCGTGGGTGCCACGAAAGCCGGGACTTCCTGGCTTTACGAGCATCTTTACGCGCATCCGGAATGTCGTTTCCGCACGATCAAAGAGCTGCATTACTTCACGATGACCGAAACCGTGCATTTCGACAACGCGCTGGCGCGCGGGCAGGCAGAGATTGCCAGCCTGAAAGACCAAGCTGGCGACGGCTGGGCGGCGCGGCGTTTGGCGGATTTGCGGGCGTGGCAAAAGGTGCTGCGGCTGCGCAAGGTTGATCTGGACGCCTATCGCGGTTTCCTGACCGAAGGTGCGACTGACAAGCGTTTGGTGGGCGATGTGACGCCGGCCTATGCGCTGATGCCAGAGGCGCGGCTGCGCGGGCTGTCGGCTGTGGGCGCGGATGTGCGGGTGGTTTACCTGATGCGCGACCCGTTGGCGCGGCTGTGGAGCCATGTGCGGATGATCGCGGCGCGGTCGGGGGCTGCGGATTTCGCCGCGGCCTGCACTGTGCAGCTGTCGCGCATCTTGTCGGGCGATCTGGCGGGCGAAGGCCAAGGCATTGTGGCGCGCGGCGATTACAAAGCCATCTTGCCAAAGCTGGCGCGGGCGTTCGACCCGGCCAAGCTGTTTGTGCAATTCTATGAAGAGCTGCTGAGCCTGCCCGGTGTGGCGCGGCTTTCGGCTTTCCTTGGTCTGACGCCCGCTGCGGCGGCGCTGGATCGCAAAGTTCACGCGGGCAAATCTTTGGCCTTTCCGGCTGCGCTGAAGGCGCAGGCGTTGGCCTTTTTGCGCCCGCAGTATGACTATGTCGCTAGCCAATACGGTGGGCTTCCCGCCCAATGGCAAGCCAATATGGAAGAGGGTTTCGCATGATGGACGGCGATATTCGTCAGAACACTTACGATGACGGCTCTGCCGACGCCCTTACCGGCGAACAGCGCATCCGTAATTTCAACATCAACTTCGGGCCGCAGCACCCTGCGGCGCACGGTGTGTTGCGTCTGGTGTTGGAACTGGACGGCGAGATCGTGGAACGCTGCGATCCGCATATCGGCCTGCTGCACCGTGGCACCGAAAAGCTGATGGAAAGCCGCACCTATCTGCAGAACCTGCCGTATTTCGACCGGCTGGATTATGTGGCGCCGATGAACCAGGAGCACGCCTGGTGTTTGGCGATTGAAAAGCTGACCGGCACCGTGGTGCCGCGCCGCGCACAGTTGATCCGGGTGCTGTATTCGGAAATTGGCCGGATCTTGAACCACCTGTTGAACACCACGACGCAGGCGATGGACGTTGGTGCGCTGACCCCGCCGCTGTGGGGCTTTGAAGAGCGTGAAAAGCTGATGGTGTTCTATGAGCGGGCTTCGGGCGCGCGTCTGCACGCCGCCTATTTCCGCCCCGGTGGTGTGCACCAAGATCTGACCACCGATCTTTTGGATGACATCGAAGCCTGGAGCTACACCTTCCCGAAGGTGCTGGAAGACCTGCACGGGCTGCTGACCGAAAACCGCATCTTCAAACAGCGCAACGCCGATATCGGCGTGGTGACCGAAGACGATATCCAGAAATACGGCTTTTCTGGCGTGATGGTGCGCGGGTCGGGTCTGGCATGGGATTTGCGCCGCAGCCAACCTTATGAATGCTATGACGAATTCGACTTCCAGATTCCGGTTGGCAAGAACGGCGACTGCTATGATCGCTATTTGTGCCGCATGGAAGAAATGACGCAGTCGATTTCGATCATCCGTCAGGCGATTTCGAAGCTGCGCGATGCGCCCGGCGATGTGCTGGCGCGTGGCAAGCTGACCCCGCCGAAGCGCGGTGAGATGAAGACCTCGATGGAGGCGCTTATTCACCACTTCAAACTGTATACCGAAGGGTTCCACGTGCCTGCTGGCGAAGTTTACGCCGCAGTCGAGGCCCCGAAGGGCGAGTTTGGCGTGTATCTGAAGGCTGACGGGTCGAACAAACCCTATCGCGCCAAGCTGCGCGCACCGGGCTTTTTGCACCTGCAGGCCATGGACTACATCTGTAAAGGCCACCAGCTGGCCGACGTTTCTGCAATCATCGGCACGATGGATATCGTGTTCGGGGAGGTCGACCGCTAATGCTTCGCCGTCTGCACAAGGACCAGCCCGCCTCTTTCGCCTTCACTCCGGCGAACTATCTTTGGGCGCAGGGTCAGATTTCGAAATACCCCGCAGGCCGTCAGGCTTCGGCGATCATTCCGCTGTTGTGGCGCGCGCAAGAGCAAGAGGGTTGGCTGAGCCGCCCGGCGATCGAGCATGTCGCGAATATGTTGGGCATGGCCTATATTCGTGCGTTGGAAGTGGCGACGTTCTACTTCATGTTCCAACTGCAGCCGGTGGGGTCCATCGCGCATGTGCAGATTTGTGGCACCACGTCGTGCATGATCTGCGGCGCCGAAGAGCTGATCGCGGTTTGCAAAGAGCTGATCGCCCCCGGCCCGCATCAGGTGTCGGCGGATGGCAAGTTTTCTTGGGAAGAAGTCGAATGCCTTGGCGCTTGCACCAACGCACCGATGGCGCAGATCGGTAAGGATTATTACGAAGATCTGACGGCTGAAAAGCTGCGGGCGTTGATCGGGCGGTTCTCGAACGGTGAAGTGCCGGTGCCGGGGCCGCAGAATGGTCGCTATGCCGCAGAGCCGAAGTCGGGGCTGACCAGCCTGCAAGAGTTTGAATCTGGCCGTAAGCAATATAACGCCAGCGCGCAAAACGCTGTGGATATTGGCGATACCGTGAAGCGGATTGATGGCACCGAAGTGCCGTTGACGACGCCGTGGTTGGGCAAGGCTGCGAAAGCAGCGGCGCCGAAGGCAGACCCGAAAACGGCGGCGCTGCCGGAAGCGGTGGCCAAGGCCGAACCGGCGAAGGCGGCTGCGAAGGCTGTTGTTGCCGAGGCGGGCAGCAAGCCTGCGGCTTTGGCTGCGGCGCGCGGCGGTGTGGCTGATGATCTGCAAAAGATCGAAGGCATCGGGCCGGTGCTGGAAAAGCTGCTGCTGGAACTGGGGATTTTCCACTTTGACCAGATCGCTGCGTTTGGCGCGGCCGAAGTGGCATGGCTTGATGGCAACCTGAAAGGCTTCCGTGGCCGGGCAACCCGCGACAAGTGGGTGGCACAGGCCAAGCTGATTGGCGAGGTTGGCATGGAAGAGTTCCAGCGCCGCGCCAAGACCAATGACTACTAAGGGGCAATGATGGATCACGCACATGACCATGGAAGCGTTGATGGGCCTTGGGCTGGCGGCTGGCTTGTTGCTGTTCTGGCCGGTCTGATTGCGGCGGCGCTGTCGCGCTGGCTGGGCGATGTTGGCACCACGGCGGCGGCTTTGACCGGCGCTATGGTGTTTGGGGTTTACGGGGTTCTGCTTGGCTCTGGCGGGGTGGAACTTTCGGTGTCGCAAGATCATGGCGATGGCCATGATCACGGGCATCACTGAGGGGGTAATGGCTGACCTTGATCCAAAAGAAGCGGCGCTGAAACGGCAGACCAAGCTTGTAGCCTTGGTTATCGCCGGGACGATGCTTCTGTGGATGGGGGGCCAGCAGATTGGCGCGGAACTTGGGCTGCCGCTTAAGTATTCGTTGCTGATCGATCTGGCGGCCTTGGCCGGGTTCATCTGGGCCATGGTCGTGACGTATCAAATCTGGCGCGCGCGCCGGGCATAGGAAGGGGCACACATGCTCAAGGATCAGGACCGCATCTTTACCAACCTTTACGGGATGCACGACCGTTCGTTGGCGGGTGCCAAGAAGCGCGGCCATTGGAATGGCACCGCCGAAATCATCGCGCGTGGGCGCGACACCATTGTCGAGCAAGTGAAAGCCTCGGGGCTGCGCGGGCGCGGTGGTGCGGGCTTTCCGACCGGTTTGAAATGGTCGTTCATGCCCAAGCAAAGCGATGGCCGCCCGTCTTATCTGGTGATCAACGCCGACGAATCCGAACCGGGCACCTGCAAAGACCGCGAGATCATGCGGCACGACCCCCACACGCTGATTGAAGGCGCGCTGATTGCGTCTTTCGCGATGGGGGCGAACACCTGCTATATCTACATTCGCGGCGAATATATCCGCGAGCGCGAAGCGCTGCAGGCGGCGATTGACGAATGCTATGACGCGGGGCTGTTGGGCAAGAACGCGGCGAAATCCGGTTGGGATTTTGATCTGTATCTGCACCACGGCGCCGGCGCTTATATTTGCGGTGAAGAAACCGCATTGCTGGAAAGCCTTGAAGGCAAGAAGGGCATGCCGCGGATGAAGCCGCCGTTCCCGGCGGGTTCGGGGCTTTATGGCTGCCCGACCACGGTGAACAACGTCGAATCCATCGCGGTGGTGCCGACGATCTTGCGCCGTGGCGGTGATTGGTTTGCGTCGTTCGGGCGTCCGAACAACGCCGGCACCAAGTTGTTTGGTATTTCGGGCCACGTGAACAACCCCTGCGTGGTTGAAGAAGCCATGTCGATCCCGCTGAAGCAATTGCTGGAAGAGCATTGTGGTGGCGTGCGCGGCGGGTGGAAGAACATCAAGGCGGTTATTCCGGGCGGGTCTTCGGTGCCGATGCTGAACGCGGCGCAGTGCGAAGAAGCCATCATGGATTTCGATTGGTTGCGCGGCGCACAGTCGGGCCTTGGCACGGCAGCGGTGATCGTGATGGATCAGTCGACCGATATCATCAAGGCGATCTGGCGCTTGTCGAAGTTCTACAAGCACGAAAGCTGTGGCCAGTGCACGCCGTGCCGCGAAGGCACCGGCTGGATGATGCGCGTCATGGACCGTTTGGTGCGTGGCGAGGCAGAGCTGGAAGAAATCGACATGCTGGTTTCGGTGACCAAGCAGGTTGAAGGCCACACCATCTGCGCGCTTGGCGATGCGGCGGCTTGGCCGATTCAGGGTCTGGTGCGCCAGTTCCGCGAAGAGATCGAAGACCGGATCAAAGCCAAGAAGTCGGGCCGTATGGGCGCGATGGCGGCTGAGTGACGTGAAAGGGGCGGCTGTCATGGCTATGGGTTTGCTTTGTGCATGTGGCGCGCCGGTTTCCCGGCCGATGCCGCTTGCCGAAAGCGGACCGTCGATGGTGATGATGGGGTCCACCTCTTACATGGCTGATCTGCAGCCGGGCGAAACCGGGATCACCTTGGCGGTGACGCGGGACGGCATGCCATTCGGCTATGCCGATGGTCTGGAAGCAAAACGTGCCGCCGAGATTTTCTGCAAGCGCCGCAATGGTCGGCTGATGTCGACCGCCTTGGGGCATTTTGCGGATGGTGCTTGGCAATTCGAAGGGGGCTGCATATGAGCCGCCCGCTGACGATAGGCCATAGCATGCCGGAAGTTTCGGCCTGTCATGGCATAACATCCGCAGTTTGTGCATTGACCACGGCAGTCACTGCCATGGAGGGCCACATGACCAAATTCATCCTGACGGTTAGCTTTGCCGCGCTTTTGGGGGCAACCCCGGCTTTGGCGCTGGAGCCGTTGAACCAAGAAGCCCATATCAATGAATCGCTGGTTGCGGGGCGGGTGGGCGATACCATTCGCAAGACCTGCACCTCGATTTCCGCCAAGATGTTCACCGTGCTGAGCAAGATGAACGACCTTGAGGATTACGCCCGTGAAAAGGGCTATGCCGAAGCGGATGTGAAAGCGTTCTTGAAAAATCCGACCGAAAAAGCCCGGATCAAGGCGCTGGCTGCCGACTATCTGGCGAAAGCGGGCGCGGTTGAGGGCGACGAAGAAAGCTATTGCAAGGTTGGCCGCGACGAGATTGCCAAGGGCACTTTGGCCGGCAGTTTGCTGAGGTCGTGGAAATGACCGTGCTGGCAACGATTTGTGCAAGCCAAGCCAAGGGCGGAGCGATGAAAATCGTTCCGGCTTTTGGCGCTCTGCGCGCAAAAACCGTTGCCTTTGAACAAGATAAATCAGAAAGAGGCCACAGCGGCGCGCGCCCGACGGCGCGGCTGCTGGGCTTGATGCTGCGGAAGGACGCGATGCATGTCTAACCTGAAGAAACTGATCATCGACGGCATCGAGGTTGAGGTCGACCCCGCTATGACCATCATTCAGGCTGCGGAAGTGGCCGGTGTGGCGATCCCGCGGTTTTGCTATCATGAACGCCTGACGATTGCTGGCAACTGCCGGATGTGTCTGGTGGAAGTGGTGGGTGGCCCGCCGAAGCCGGCTGCGTCTTGCGCGATGCAGGTGCGCGATTTGCGCCCCGGCCCGAATGGCGAACCGGCAGTGGTGAAGACCAACTCGCCGATGGTCAAGAAAGCCCGCGAGGGCGTGATGGAATTTCTGCTGATCAACCACCCGCTGGATTGCCCGATTTGCGATCAGGGCGGCGAGTGTGATTTGCAAGACCAAGCGATGGCGTTTGGCGTTGACTTCAGCCGCTACCGCGAGCCGAAGCGGGCGTCGGAAGACCTGAATCTTGGGCCGCTGGTTGAAACCAAGATGACCCGCTGCATCAGCTGCACCCGTTGCGTGCGCTTTACGTCGGAAGTCGCCGGTATCACCCAGATGGGCCAGACCGGGCGTGGCGAAGATGCCGAGATCACCTCGTATCTGAACCTGACTTTGGACAGCAACCTGCAGGGCAACATCATTGATCTGTGCCCGGTTGGGGCGCTGACTTCGAAGCCCTATGCGTTCACCGCACGGCCATGGGAGCTGACCAAGACCGAATCCATCGACGTGATGGATGCGCTTGGCAGCAACATTCGCATCGACACCAAAGGCCGGGAAGTGATGCGGATTTTGCCGCGTAACCACGACGGCGTGAACGAAGAGTGGATTTCGGACAAGACCCGCTTCATCTGGGACGGCTTGCGTCGCCAGCGTTTGGACGTGCCTTATGTCCGTGAAAACGGCAAACTGCGCAAATCGAACTGGGGCGAGGCGTTGACGCTGGCCGCAGCGGCGATGGCAGGCAAGAAAGTCGCCGGTCTGGTGGGCGATCTGGCCCCGGTCGAAGCGGCTTACAGCCTGAAGGCGCTGATTGAATCGCTGGGTGGCAAGGTGGAAAGCCGCACCGATGGCGCGCGTTTGCCGATTGGCAACCGTTCGGCCTATGTCGGCACCGCAGCGATTGAGGATATCGACAGCGCCAAGACGATTTTGCTGATCGGCACCAACCCGCGGGTTGAATCGCCGGTGTTGAATGCGCGGATCCGCAAGGCGTGGTCTGCGGGCGCGAATGTGGGGCTGATCGGCGAAGCCGTTGATCTGACCTATGATTACAAGCACATGGGCACCGACCGTGCGGCGCTGGCCGCTTTGGTGGCCAAGGTTGTTGCAAAGCCCGACACGATTGTGATCGTGGGGCAGGGCGCGTTGAACGAAGCCGACGGCGAGGCGGTTCTGGCGCATGCGATGGCTTACGCGCAGGGCGCTGGGGCCAAGCTTTTGGTGCTGCACACCGCCGCGTCGCGCGTTGGTGCGATGGATGTCGGCGCTGTGACCGAAGGCGGGCTGTTGGCGGCGACCGACGGGGCAGAGGTTATCTATAACCTTGGCGCTGATGAGGTCGAAATCGCGGCGGGTCCGTTTGTGATCTATCAGGGGTCGCATGGTGATCGTGGGGCAAATCGCGCCGACATCATCTTCCCGGCCGCGGCCTATACCGAAGAAAACGGTCTGTTCGTGAACACCGAAGGTCGCCCGCAGCTGGCAATGCGTGCCGGTTTTGCACCGGGTGAGGCTAAGGAAAACTGGGCGATCCTGCGGGCCTTGTCGGCCGAACTGGGCAAGACCCTGCCGTGGGACAGCCTTGCGGCGCTGCGCAAAGCGATCATCGCGGCGCATCCGCATCTGGGCCAGATTGACCACGTGCCGTCGAATGACTGGCAGGCGGTTGCGGTGCGCGATATGGGCAAAGCCGATTTCCGTAATGCGTTCAAAGGCTTCTACCTGACCAACCCGATTGCCCGCGCAAGCAAGGTGATGGGCGAATTGGCCGCGATGGAAGCTGAACGCGCCAAAACCGCGCTTGCAGCGGAGTAAGACAAACAGATGTGCCGCCTTTGCACCACCGTTGCAGCTCTGACAGTCGCCTCTGGCGTGCTGTTTGGCTGCGCGGGTGCGCCAGAGGCGGCGCAGGATGCCGCGTTTACCCCGGCCTATAACGGGATCGAGACGATCTTGTTGGACGGGGATCTGGTTAATTTCCGTGTGGAAATGACCGGTGCGCGCAATGACGAGGATGTGGCGGCCTATGCCCGCTGCGCTGCCGCGCAATATGCGCTGATCCGGGGTTTCGGATTTGCGCGTCATGTGCGGACGAATGTCGATAAACAGGGTGGAACTTGGCGCGGGGATGCGGTTTACACCATCTCGGCGGCGCTGCCCCGCGGATTGAAAACGATAGACGCCGAAGTGACCGTGCGCGACTGCGGTGCGCAAGGTATACCAACGGTATAAGGACGTGAGGGATCATGGCTGAATTTTTGCAAACGGGACTGGGCATGGCGCTGTTGATCGCCGGTCAAAGTCTTTTGATCGTTGCCTTCGTGATGATCTCGCTGCTGTTCCTTGTCTACGGCGACCGCAAGATCTGGGCGGCGGTGCAGATGCGCAAGGGGCCGAACGTGGTGGGGCCGTTTGGCTTGCTGCAATCGGTGGCGGACGCGCTGAAATATGTCGTCAAGGAAATCGTGATCCCGGCAGGCGTTGACCGTCCGGTGTTCTTCCTGGCGCCGATGCTGTCTTTTGTGCTGGCGATCCTGGCTTGGGCGGTGATCCCGTTTGATACCGGCTGGGTGCTGGCCGATATCAACGTGGCGATCCTGTTCGTGTTCGCGGCGTCTTCGCTAGAAGTCTACGGCGTGATCATGGGCGGCTGGGCATCGAACTCGAAATACGCGTTCCTTGGGTCGTTGCGGTCTGCGGCGCAGATGATTTCCTACGAAGTGTCGTTGGGCCTGATCATCATCGGCATCATCATTTCGACCGGTTCGATGAGCTTCAGCCATATCGTTGAGGCGCAAAAAGGCGCTTATGGCCTGCTGAACTGGTACTGGCTGCCGCACTTCCCGATGGTGTTCTTGTTCTTCATCTCTGCCTTGGCCGAAACCAACCGTCCGCCCTTTGACCTTCCCGAAGCGGAATCGGAACTGGTTGCGGGCTTTATGGTGGAATATTCGTCGACCCCGTATCTGCTGTTCATGGCCGGCGAATACATCGCGATCTTCCTGATGTGCGCGCTGATTTCGCTGCTGTTCTTCGGCGGCTGGCTGAGCCCCATTCCCGGCGTTGCCGATGGCTGGTGGTGGATGGTCGCCAAGATGTGGGTGTTCTTCTTCTTCTTCGCGATGGTGAAGGCCATCGTGCCGCGCTACCGCTATGACCAGCTGATGCGGATTGGCTGGAAAGTCTTCCTGCCGCTAAGCTTGGGTTGGGTTGTTCTGGTATCTTTCCTTGCAAAATTCGCAGTTCTCGGCGGCTTCTGGGCTCGCTGGACGATTGGGGGCTGATATGGCTAACATCGACTGGACCCGCGCCACCAAGTACTTCTTGCTGGTGGACTTTCTGAAAGGCTTCGGCCTTGGCTTCAAATACTTCTTCGCGCCGAAATCGACGCTGAACTACCCGCACGAAAAGGGGCCGCTGAGCCCGCGTTTCCGTGGCGAACATGCGCTGCGTCGTTACCCCAATGGCGAAGAGCGTTGCATTGCCTGCAAGCTGTGCGAAGCGGTTTGCCCGGCGCAGGCGATCACCATTGATGCCGAACCGCGTGAAGACGGCAGCCGCCGCACCACGCGCTATGACATTGATATGACCAAGTGCATCTATTGCGGGTTCTGCCAAGAAGCCTGCCCGGTGGATGCGATTGTTGAAGGCCCGAACTTCGAATTCTCGACCGAAACCCGCGAAGAGTTGTTCTACAACAAAGACAAGTTGTTGGAGAATGGCGCGCGTTGGGAAGCCGAGATCGCCCGCAATCTTGAACTTGACGCCCCGTATCGCTGAGCAACCCAGATGACCGACACGTTCGCCAAAATTTTCCAGCAGATGATGGAGCAGGGCCAGCAAATGGCCGCTGCTTTAAAACCTGCGTTGGAAGGCGTGGACGTGAAGGGCTTTGAAAAGCTGTTCCCGACCATGCCGAAAGAGATGCTTGAGGCGTGGTTTGGCAAAACCTTCAACCCCGAAGGGCTTGATGCCCGCACCCGGCTGTTGGTGACCATCGCGGCGCTGACCGTGTTGGGTGCGCAGGCCGAACAGCAGTTCAAGCTGACGGTGCGGCAGGCTTTGTCTGCCGGGGCCACGAAACGCGAGATCGCGGAAGTGATCTGGCAAATGTCTATGTTCGGCGGCTTGCCCGCCATGCAGAAGGCGCTGGAAATCGCCCAGTCAGTCTTTGCCGAAACCGAGGAGAAAGCGCCATGAGCGTTGCAGATCTGGCCTTCTATGCCTTTTCAACCGTTACCGTCGCGGCGGGGTTGCTGGTGACATTGTCGCGCAACCCGGTGCATTCGGTGCTGTGGCTGATCTTGACCTTCCTGTCGTCGGCGGGGCTGTTTGTGCTGCTGGGCGCCGAGTTTGTCGCGATGCTGCTGATCATCGTCTATGTCGGCGCGGTTGCGGTGCTGTTCTTGTTCGTGGTGATGATGCTGGACATCGATTTCACCGAGCTGAAGGGCGAGATGGCGCGCTATATGCCGCTGGGCCTTTTGGTGGGCGTGATCATCATCATGCAACTGGTGCTGGGCGTTGGCGCCTGGGTGCAGGCGGATGGCGCGATGGGCCTGCGTGCGGCGGTGACGCCGGATCTGGCGCAGATGGAAAACACCCGCGCTCTGGGTGTGCTGATTTATGACAAATACCTGCTGCTGTTCCAGCTTTCGGGTCTTGTGCTGCTGGTGGCGATGATTGGTGCGATTGTGCTGACCCTGCGTCACCGTAAGGACGTCAAGCGCCAGAACGTTTTGGCGCAGATGTGGCGCGACCCGGCCAAGGCGATGGAGCTGATCGACGTGAAGCCGGGGCAGGGGCTTTAAGAACGAACGGGCGGTGGCCTTCTTGCGCCCCGCCCGACGCAATGACGGCGCGGTTTCGCGTGGTGGAATACAACGGGCAACAGACCCGGAGGGACGATGATGGTTGGACTGGAACATTACCTCGTGGTGGCGGCGGCGCTGTTCGTCATTGGGATCTTTGGCATCTTCCTGAACCGGAAGAACGTCATCGTGATTCTGATGTCGATCGAACTTATGCTGCTGGCGGTGAACATCAACTTCGTTGCCTTCTCTAGCTTCCTTGGCGATCTGGTGGGACAGGTGTTCACCATGTTCGTGCTGACGGTTGCTGCAGCCGAAGCGGCGATTGGTCTGGCAATTCTGGTCGTGTTCTTCCGCAACCGCGGCACCATCGACGTCGAAGACGTCAACGTGATGAAAGGCTAAGGGAATGGCAACGATCATCCTTTTCGCACCCCTGATCGGGTCCATCCTCTGCGGCTTTGGCTGGCGGTTGATGGGAGAGAAAGCGGCAACCTGGCTGGCAACGCTTTTGCTGTTTGTCGCCGCGGCGCTGTCGTGGAACATCTTCCTGACCATCGGGCCGGAAACCCAACACATCACCGTGTTGCGCTTTATTGAATCGGGCGCGCTGTCGACCGAATGGGGCATCCGGTTGGACCGGATGTCGGCCATCATGCTGGTGGTGGTGAACTCTGTCTCGGCGCTGGTGCACCTGTATTCGCAGGGCTACATGGCGCATGACGACAACTGGACGCATGGCGAAAGCTATCGGCCGCGCTTCTTTGCTTATCTGTCGTTCTTCACCTTTGCGATGCTGGCGCTGATCACATCGGACAACTTGGTGCAGATGTTCTTTGGCTGGGAAGGCGTGGGCGTTGCGTCGTATTTGCTGATTGGCTTCTACTATCGCAAGCCGTCGGCCAATGCGGCGGCGATGAAGGCGTTTGTGGTCAACCGCGTTGGCGACTTTGGCTTTGCGCTGGGGATCTTTGGTCTGTTCTACCTGACCGACAGCATCAAGTTTGATGACGTGTTTGCGGCGGCACCGAAGCTTGCGGAAACGCAGTTGCACTTCTTGTGGGCAGATTGGAATGCGGCGACGCTGATTGGCGTGCTGCTGTTCATCGGTGCCTGCGGTAAGTCGGCACAGTTGTTCTTGCACACCTGGCTGCCGGACGCGATGGAAGGCCCGACCCCGGTGTCGGCGCTGATCCACGCTGCAACCATGGTGACCGCGGGCGTGTTTCTGGTTTGCCGGATGTCGCCGCTTTACGAATATGCGCCGGATGCAAAAAGCCTGATCGTTGTGATCGGTGCCACCACCGCGTTCTTTGCGGCGACGGTTGGTTTGGTGCAGAACGACATCAAGCGTGTGATCGCCTATTCGACCTGTTCGCAGCTGGGCTACATGTTTGTGGCGGCTGGCGTTGGCGTTTACCCGGTGGCGATGTTCCACCTGTTCACGCATGCGTTCTTCAAGGCCATGCTGTTCCTTGGCGCGGGTTCGGTGATCCATGCGATGCACCACGAACAAGACATGCGCAACTATGGCGGGCTGCGGAAGAAAATCCCGTTCACCTTTGCGATGATGATGATCGGCACGCTGGCGATCACGGGTGTAGGCATTCCGTTGACCAACATCGGCTTTGCCGGCTTCTTGTCGAAGGACGCGGTGATTGAAAGCGCGTGGGTCGGGTCGAACTATGCTTACACCTTGCTGGTGATTGCGGCGTTCATGACCTCGTTCTACTCGTGGCGCCTGATGTTCATGACGTTCTATGGCAAGCCGCGTGGCGACCATCACGCGCATGACCATGCCCATGAAAGCCCCGCTGTCATGCTGATCCCGCTGGGGGTGTTGGCTGTGGGTGCGGTTGCGGCCGGGATGATCTGGTACAACAGCTTCTTTGGTGACGAAGCCAAAATGCGCGCTTGGTTCGGGATGGAACCGGCGCATGAAGAGGCGCTGGCGGAAGAGGGTGCTGCGACCGAAGCGGTTGCGACCGAAGCCGCCCCGGCGGCAAGCACCGAAGCGGCTGCTACGGAAACCGTTGTGGCAACCGAGGCTGCGGCCCCGGAAGCAGTTGCGACCGAAGCCCATGCTGCCCCGAAAGGTGCGATCTATCTGGGGGCTGACAACCATGTCATCCACCACGCCCACGGCGCGCCGGATTGGGTGAAAGTATCGCCCTTCGTGGCAATGGTGCTTGGCTTCTTGCTGGCGTGGAAATTCTACATCCGCAGCCCGGACCTGCCGGGCAAGCTGGCGGCACAGCAGCGTCCGCTGTACCTGTTCTTGCTGAACAAATGGTACTTCGACGAGCTTTATGACGTGATCTTCGTGCGCAGCACGCTGTGGCTTGGCCGCTTCTTGTGGAAGCGCGGCGATGGCGATGTGATCGACGGGGCGCTGAATGGCGTAGCCTTGGGCATCGTGCCGTTCTTCACCAAACTCGCTGGTCGGTGGCAATCCGGCTACGTCTTTACATACGCCTTCGCGATGGTGCTGGGGATTGCTGCCCTGCTCACCTGGATGACGCTTACGGTGGGGCACTAAGACCATGACTTACCTTCTTTCCATCATCACCTTCCTTCCGGCAGTGGCCGCCGCCGTCATGGCGCTGTTTCTGCGCGGGCAGGGCGAGGCTGTGGCGCGCAACGCCAAGTGGCTGGCGCTGATCGCCACCACGGCGACCTTCCTGGTATCGCTTGTGCTGTTGAAGGGCTTTGATGCCAGCAACACCGGCTTTCAGTTTGTCGAAGAGGGCAACTGGATCGTCGGGCTGAAATACAAGCTTGGCGTTGACGGCATTTCGATCTTGTTCGTGATGCTGACCACGTTCCTGATGCCGATCACCATCCTGTCGTGCTGGGGCGTGTCCGAGCGGGTCAAGGAATACATGATCGCCTTCCTGCTGCTGGAAACGCTGATGCTTGGCGTGTTCTTGGCGCTGGATCTGGTGCTGTTCTACCTGTTCTTCGAAGCAGGTCTGATCCCGATGTTCCTGATCATTGGTATCTGGGGTGGACAGAACCGGATTTATGCCGCGTTCAAGTTCTTCCTGTATACCTTCCTTGGGTCGGTGCTGATGCTGGTTGCGATGATCGCCATGTATATGGCGGCGGGCACCACCGACATTCCGACGCTGATGGCGTTCAACTTCTCGTCTGATCCGATGGTTGTGCTGGGCATGACGGTGACCGGCGGTCTGCAGACGCTGCTGTTCCTGGCGTTCTTTGCCTCGTTTGCGGTGAAGATGCCGATGTGGCCGGTGCACACCTGGTTGCCTGATGCGCACGTGCAGGCGCCGACCGCGGGTTCGGTGGTGCTGGCGGCGATCTTGCTGAAAATGGGCGGCTATGGCTTCTTGCGCTTCAGCCTGCCGATGTTCCCGGTGGGGGCAGAGGTGATGTCGGGGCTGGTGTTCTGGATGTCGGCGATCGCGATCGTTTACACATCGCTGGTGGCGCTGGCACAAGAAGACATGAAAAAGCTGATCGCCTATTCGTCGGTGGCCCACATGGGTTATGTGACTCTGGGGATTTTTGCGGCCAATCAACAGGGTATTGATGGCGCGATGTTCCAGATGATTAGCCACGGCTTCATCTCTGGCGCGATGTTCCTGTGCGTTGGCGTGATCTATGACCGGATGCACACCCGCGATATCGACGCCTATGGTGGTTTGGTGAACCGGATGCCGGCCTATGCGTTGGTGTTCATGTTCTTCACGATGGCCAACGTCGGCTTGCCGGGCACCAGTGGCTTTGTGGGGGAATTCCTTGTTCTGGCCGGGATCTTCCAAGTGGATACTTGGGTTGCGGCTGTGGCGACCACGGGCGTGATTTTCTCGGCGGCTTACGGGCTTTATCTGTATCGTCGGGTGGCCTTTGGTGCGCTGGTGAAAGAGTCGCTGAAAACCATTCAGGACATGAGCCGCCGCGAGCGGGCGATCTTTGCGCCGCTGATCGTGATGACGCTGCTGCTGGGGGTGTATCCTTCGCTGGTGACCGACATCATCGGGCCTTCGGTGGGCCAGCTTGTTGCAGATTACAGCGCGGCAGTTGCTGCCGTTGCCACGAACTAAAGGACGCCAAAGATGAACGCGACTGATTTTCATATCGTTCTGCCCGAGGTGATCCTGTCACTCTACGCTTTGGGTGCGCTGCTGTTCACGGTTTACGCGGGCAAGGATGCGCTGACCGGGGTGGTGACGTGGGCCACGGCCGGGTTGTTTCTGGCGCTGGCCGTTTGGATCGGCGTTGCAGGCGATGGCACCAACGTGGCGTTTGGCGGCATGTTCACCGACGACGCTTTCGCGCGCTTTGCCAAGGTGACGGTGCTGCTGTCGGCGGCGGGCGTGCTGGTGATGGCGCAAGACTACATGGTGCGCAACGACATGGGCCGGTTTGAATATCCGATCCTTGTGGCGCTGGCTGTGGTTGGCATGATGGTAATGGTTTCGGCCGGTGACCTGATGTCGCTGTATCTTGGTTTGGAACTGCAATCGTTGGCGCTGTATGTCGTGGCTTCGATCCGCCGCGATTCTGTGAAATCGACCGAAGCTGGTCTGAAATACTTTGTGCTTGGGTCGCTGTCGTCGGGTCTGCTGCTGTATGGCGCGTCGCTGGTTTACGGCTATGCGGGCACCACCCAGTTCGCCGGTATCTTGTCAACGCTGGGCGGCGAACCGCATATCGGCGTGGTGATTGGCCTGGTGTTCCTGTTGTCGGGGCTGGCGTTCAAGGTTTCGGCGGCACCGTTCCACATGTGGACGCCCGACGTTTATGAAGGTGCGCCGACCCCGGTGACCGCGTTCTTCGCAACCGCGCCGAAGGCCGCCGCTATGGCGCTGATTGCGCGGGTGGTGTTTGACGCCTTTGGGTCGATTTCGACGCAGTGGACGCAAGTGTTGGCGGCGCTGGCGGTGGTGTCGATGTTCCTTGGCGCGGTGGCGGCGATTGGGCAGCGCGATATCAAGCGTCTGATGGCCTATTCGTCGATTGCCCATATGGGCTATGCGCTGGTTGGTCTGGCTGCGGGCACGGCCGAAGGTGTGCAGGCGATGCTGATTTACATGGCGATCTATGTCACCATGAACCTTGGCGCCTTTGCCTTCATCCTGTCTTTGGAAAAAGACGGCAAATCGGTGTCGGACATCGACAGCCTGAACATGTTTTCAAAGCGCGAGCCGTTGAAGGCTTTGGCCGTGCTGATCTTGATGTTCTCGTTGGCGGGTGTGCCGCCGATGCTGGGCTTCTTCGGGAAGTTCTATGTGCTGAAAGCAGCGGTTGACGCCAATATGACGTGGCTGGCGCTGGCGGGGGCTGTGGCTTCGGTTATCGGCGCGTTCTACTACCTGCGCATCGTGTTCTTCATGTATTTTGGCAAGGATGTTGAAGGCGCGAACAGCCGGATGGTTCCGGTGCAGTGGCT
>Ga0255096_1000436_pt1 | contig 20168 bp, 15 predicted proteins | sample Colum_Atlam_RepA_2_FD_188563 | JGI IMG/M metagenome (GOLD analysis project Ga0255096, IMG submission 188563) | Freshwater microbial communities from Columbia River, Oregon, United States - Colum_Atlam_RepA_8d | ecosystem: Environmental > Aquatic > Freshwater > River | place: USA: Oregon... | reverse complement strand
CTTTTACTTCTGGCCAACGGGTCAACAGATCAACGGGGCAACTTTCCTGTAACGCGCTGCAACGTGTCGCTGTGGGCAATCTCTTTACCATCGACGAGTACGCGTAGACCGGCGCCGCGGTTGTAGCGCTTGCCGGTCTTGTCCCAGAGGATGGTGAGCGAGCGTCCGTGATAGCTGACGTTATCCAGGCAGAAGTAATCGAGCGCCCCATCGGGTACGAGTGGGTTGACTTCGACCAAGTCATCCGCGCGAGGGCGGAGGCCAGCCAGGTCCGTGATGATGAGGTCACAGTAAGTCGAGTGATTGTAATCGCGGCCGCGGGTTTTCGGAAACGGGCCGACCTTCATCCAGATGCCGGTGTCGGGGTTGATCGACTCGTCGAGCCACGACACGACCTTGTTGTCCACCTTCAGGCGGTGGCTGCGCGTGTAGGCTTTCAGGGTGTCGTAATACTCTTTCTTACCAATCACGACTTGGTGGTAGTTGTTGAGGACATTGCCTAAGGCGGTCAGGGTCTGGGACGTCGAGAAAGGCCAGCTTGCACCGCACCACATGCAGCCCGCTGCGTTGATAAAGAACTTGGGATGCCGACGTTCAGCTACGGTCGGACCATAGGAGCCGAGGAATCCCTGCGGGTCGGTCAGTTGGCGCCAAGCTTCCTCGTAGCCCTGGCCGTCTGTAGGTAGATTGAAATACCAGGGTGCATAACCGAAGATTTCCCGGACCTTGACGAGCTTGCCTGGTGCGCATTCCTCAGCGACGGAGTTGTTATACTGATTTGTGGGCGCATTTTCATGCCGCATCACTTTGAAGAATTTTGCCTCGGGGTCCCACAGCTGGGCCTGCACCTGTTGGCGTAGGCGCTCGGCTTCGGCTCGATAGTGTTCCGCCTGATCTTTCCGGCCCGCCAATTCCGCGATCCGGGCGATCGCCTGAGCCCCGCCGAACATATACGAGTTCATCGGTGGGCGGATGCCCGTACCGCCGATGGAGAATTCCTGTCCCTCCCAGGAGTCGACCTGCCAATAAAGTCCGTTGTCGAGCAGGCGGCTTTTCTGCCAGGCGTTCAGCTTCGGATTGCCCTGTTTCCAAGCCTCATGATTTTTGATCAAGCCATCGAGCAGCCTCGTGACAAAAGGCTTGTCACCGGTGACCAGGTAGCGGGCGTAGATGGCGTCGGTGATCCACTGGGAATACTGTTTGGTCTCGCCCCCGGCATCGCCGCCCTTGCCGAAGTGAAACTGAGAATAGTCGTCGATGACCTTCGCGTCGCGAATCCAGCGCCCTTCGTAGAGTTGGTGTCCGACCGGGCAATTGATGGTGTTGTAGAGTTTACTCCAGCCGACCTTCGGCAGGAACTCCGTGACGACGAACCCGGCGGGGGTGTGCCAGATGTGCTTACGATAAGCCCACCAGCGAAAGTGGTAGGTTTCTTCGATGTCTTTGTCGGAACACTCGAAGAGGGGTACGTTGCGCTCCATCCAGGCGGCGGCCTGGTCGTTACGGATGGCGGTAATGGAGCCATCGCTCGGCAGGTCGACAGAGGTATCGTCCGGTCGTTGCCCGTTGAAGGCGGCGACATAGGTGCGCAATGCATCGGGCTTTAAGACAGCGGCTGAATCTTGGGCCCAAAGCGGACTCTTCGTGCAGATTTGCAGGGCAGCGAATAGAGTGAGTAAAATGGGTTTCATTTAGATTGGAGTGCCTTGTCGGTCGATTCGATGGACTTGAGAATGCTCTGGAGTCTCAGGGAACAACGATGGGCGGGGCTAAAGGGTGTCGATGCTGAGGCGGGGGGCTCGGCCGAGTTGTGGTAGCAGGCTGTGATTGTCTAAGCCGAAGTAGCGCTCGCTCTCGCTCATCTGCGGCTTTTTCATTCGTACTACGGAGAGCATTTCGGAGACGACGGAGGCATCGGCGAGATGGGGAAACACGGGGCGGAATAATGCTTTGAGGGCCGGATCGAGGAGCGCGGCGTCCGTCTGGAAGAGGGCGATGCCGTCCGCCCCTTCGTCATAGTTGCGGGCTACCCTTTCGAGAAAACTGCGGGCGTTGGCGGTGACGCCTTTACCGGTTACCGTGTTGGCTCCGCCATATACCTTGGCACCGTGTGCCCGTGCTAACTCGAGATAGGGCCGGGCGGTGTCGGGGTAATCGATATCCCAGATCCAGAGCGGATTGAGGGTGATCTCATCCACCCAGTTCTCTTTGAGCCAAGTGCGGAGATCGAGGCCTTCCATTAAATTCAAAGCGAGCGTGGCCTCAGGAATGCGGACCATCACGGGCACCTTGCGCTGGGTGTTTTTTTCCAATTTTCGGAGTTGGTCGCGGAGGTCGCGCATGAACAGATTCACGAAATCGGCGCGATGCTGCGCCCACGCAAGGAACTCTGGAGAGCCGACGGTCATCTTGCGTGGGTCGTCCCGGCCGGTCTTCAGCCAGGGATCAAGGATGAGCGAATGATAGCGGGCGATGGGCGGCTGTCGGCAGAAGTCGAGGCAAAGGCCATGCGCCCCGATTTGCGCAGCCTCCAGCAACACGGCGATGCGCTCGGCGCGATACTCGGGGATGGCAAAGCTCACCTTGGTGCCATCCACCTGACCACCGCGATGCCTCTCCATCCACTCGGGATGAGCGGCGATGTATTTGGAGCGCAAACCACCGCCGAGTGAGTCGCCATAGTGACGGTTCATGCCGAGCCGACCGTAGATGACCATGTTGTTTTTCTCGGCGAAGGCCAAAGCGGCACGCAGCGAGCATTCCTGGCGGAAGGAATCGCCGATCACCTTTGTCTCCGGCCGCGTATCACCGGCATACATCGTGGAGGTTGGCAGGGCGCTTTGGTAGTCGAGCGTGCTACGTCCGAGCGCCCAGATGACATGGCGGATGCCGTGATCAAGATGAGCTTGCAGGCAGTCGGCCGAGTCGTGGCCGCTGGTCTGTTGCTTCTCGTAGAGCCATTGCCAAAGCTCGGCGATGCCCCAGACGGTCTTCCTTTTGGTGTCTGCTGCTGAGACCGGGATGAGCGTCACAGCCAGAGCGCCCGTGCTCGTGGCGATGAATCGGCGACGGTTCATGGTGTCTTGGGGTCAGAGAGGTTTGTTTTAGGGCTAAATACCAACCGGCCTACCGTTCAACGGATCCACTCCGCCTGCGTTGACTTACTTCGCCTTCTTCTTCGCGGCGCCTTTGCCGGCCTTGCCTTTCGGCTGCTCGGCCAGCGTGAGCTTCGCGAGGGCCACGGTTTCATCGGTCTGCTTCTGCCAGAGGTCGGCGAGTGCCTTGGCCTTCTCGGGCATCTTGGCGGAAAGGTCGAACTGTTCGGCGCGATCGGTGCTCAGGTCGTAGAGGGCCCAGGCGTCGCCCTTGGCGGCGACGAGTTTGAAGTCGCCCACGCGGATGGCCTTGTTCTCTTCGTGCAACCACCAGAGGCTCGGGCGTTCGATGGTCACATCGGCTTTGAGCGCGGCCACGAGGCTCTTGCCAGGCGCGGCGGGGATGGGCTGGCCTTTCCAGTCGGTGGGCTTGGTCACGCCGGCGACTTCGAGGACGGTCGGGACGACGTCGATGACGTGAGCCGGGGTGCGACGGAGCTCGCCCTTGGCGGCGAGTCCGGCCGGCCAGTGGGCGATGAGGGGCGTGCTGATACCGCCTTCGTGCACCCAGGTCTTATGACGGCGGTGCGGGGTGTTGGCGGCGTTGGAGAAGCCGGGCCCGAGGCAGAGGTACGTCGCGGCGCTGCCCATCTCGGCCTGCGGGTCGTGGCCGCCGTCGCGCACCATGATCTCGGCGCTGGCGCCGTTGTCGGAGGCGAACAGGATGAGCGTGTTCTCGTAGGCGCCCATGGCCTTGAGCTGGGCGATGATGCGGCCGATCTCCGCATCCATGCGGTCGACCATCGCGGCGTGGATCGCCATCTTGGTGGCCTGGAAGCGGCGCTGTTCGGCGGTGAGCGAATCCCAAGGGAGCGGGCGGTTCACTTCATTCGGGCCGAGCTTGGCGATGGCGTCAGGGAAGGCGTAGGGCGGACCGACTTCAGGTTCGACCGCGGAGAGCGTCGTGTTCGTCAGGCCGAGTTCCTTCTGGCGGGCATGGCGGGAAGCACGCAGGGCTTCCCAGCCGGCGAGGTACTTGTCGCGATACTTGGCGATGTCTTCGGGCAGGGCGTGGAGAGGGAAGTGGGGGGCGATGAACGGCACGTAGTGGAAGAAGGGCTTGTCGGCATGGTTGGCCGCGTGATCCTTGAGGCAGTCGATGGCGTGGTCGGCCGTCGCGATGGTAGCGTAGTAACCTTTTTCATCGGCCGGGACCTTCACCGGCACGTCGTCGATCGAGTTGCCCTTGGCGCTGAAGAAGTTGCCTTGGTTGCGCATGTCGAGCGAGCGGTCGAAGCCTCCGGCGAGGACCGGGCCGTCGATGTGCCACTTGCCGCTATGGTAGCTGCGATAACCGGCCGGCTTAAGGAACTCGGGGAGCAGGCGCGCCCAGGACTGGCGGATGCCTTGGCCGCCGCCGCCGATGCCTGGGAGGGCGTCGCGGTGGATCTGCTGGGCGTAATAGCCGGACAGAAGGGCGGAGCGGGAAGGCCAGCAGCGGGCGGTGTTATAGAACTGGGTGAACCTGACGCCGTTCTTTGCCAGGCCATCAAGGTTCGGGGTCGCGATCTCGCTGCCGTAGCAGCCGAGGTCGGAGTAGCCGAGGTCATCGGCCAGGATCAGGACGACGTTGGGTCGCTGCGGGGCGGCGAGGGCCGTCAGCGTGGCGAACAACAGGGCGAACAGGGAGCGCATGGGGGTGAGGGGGAAACTACGGGGCAAGGGTGCCGAAGGGCAAAGACGGAAATGGGGTCAGACCCCATTAAGAGGGTCTGACCCCATTGAGGCCGGGCTGGGTTCGGGCTTACTTCTTGGCTGGGTTAGCGGTCTTTTTCTTCCGACCGGCCTTGGCTTTGGCGTCTTCGGCGGCGAGTTGCTCCTTGCTCGGGGGCGTCCACTCCGCCGGAGAGGGGTTGGCCACGCTGAGCGGGAAGGCGTCGTCGTAGGCTTTCATTTCCGTGCCGAGCCGTGCTTGGAGGCGACGTAAGGTTTCGGCGTGGGCCGGTTGGTCGGCAAGGTTGGTCAGTTCGCGCGGGTCCTTCTCTAGGTCGAAGAGCTGGGTGCGGTCGACGAGCGGATAGCGGATGAGCTTCCAGCGTCCGTCGCTGAAGGAGCGCATGCAGTCACGGTAGGCCAGATAAGCCCCGTCGCGGACCGCCGGCTTTTCGCCGCGGAGCACCGGCGTCAGGTCGAGGCCATCGACGCCGTCGGGCGACTTGGCGCCGGCCAGCGAGACGAAGGTCGGGAAGAGGTCCATCAGGTAGGTGAACGCGGCGCTGCGGCCGTGAGGGATGCCGGGTCCAGCGATGACCAGCGGCACGTGCATGCCGCCGAATTCGTAGAGGTTCTGCTTACCGAAGAGGCCGTGCTCGCCGAGCGAAAGGCCGTTATCGCCGGAGAAGACGATGATGGTGTTCTCCCACTGGCCGGTCTCCTTGAGGGCGGCGAAGATCCGGCCGACGTGGTGGTCCATTCCGGTCACGCAGGCGTAGTAGTCGGCGGTCTGTTGCCGGGTGTCTTTTTCCGTGCGTGGCCACGGAGCGAGGCGTTCGTCTCGCACCGCCATCTCCCCGTTGTCCCAAGGGTGTTGCGGCAGGAAGGCCGGCGAGAGTGCGATGCGGGCGGGGTCATACATCGCGTGGAAACGCGGTTCGGCCGAGCGCGGTCGTGCGGGACGGGCGGGGCGAGATAGGCGTAGAAAGGCGCGGCGTCCTTGCGGGCGGCATGCTCCTTAAGGAAGCCGATCGTGCGGTCGGCTAGGCGCGCGCTCGCGTGGGCGCGATCGGTGGCGGGATCGCCCTCTTTCTTACCATCGTCGAGGATGCTGGTCTGGAACGTCTTCAGTCCCTCGGTGAACGCGTTGCCTCCTTTGCCCATGTGCCAAGTGCGATAGCCGGCCGCCGCCAGCACGCTGGGCAGGAAGGTCTGCGGGTCGTTCGCGCCGGGGCGGGCGGACTTCGCTCCCGGGATGCGCTGCCAGGAACGACCGGTCAGCATCATCGTGCGGCTCGGGGTGCAGACCGCGCCGATCATCGAACCTTGCGTGTAGGCCCGGGTGAACGTCATGCCGCGTGCGACGAGGGTATCGAGGTGCGGGGTGAGGAGTCCCGGAGCGCCGAGCGCACCCAGACCGTCGGCCCGGTGGTCGTCGGCGTGGATGTGCAGGATGTTCGGCCGCGCCGCCAAGAGCTGCCCGGCGAAGCAGGCCGAGAGCAGAAGAAAGAAAGCGCGCATGGAGCTTACTTCTTGGCCGGGGCCTTCTTGGCGGGCGGATTCTTGCCCTGGGCGCTGACGACCTTGGGCTTATCGATCTTCTTAGAACCGGAGGGGAGCACGGCTTGGTCGAAGGGCAGGAGGGCGCCGTCCGTCAGCTCCTTGAGCAGGACCCGCTTCACGTAGGTCTTATGCGGATTGCCGGCGTGCAGCTGGATGGCGATGAGGCCTTCGAGGGCGCGGCCCTTCTCGTCGTGGTCGATGAAGACCGAGGTCGTCTGGCCGTTGACCTTGTGCTCGAGGCGGTTGCCGCGGGCGATGACCGTGAACTCGTTGTACTGGGAGATGTCGGCCTGCACGCGCGGGCGTTCGCCGACCTGCCAGCGCTGGCCCGTCGGGTCCATCACCACGTCGACGCCGTTGTAGCCGAAGATGCCGCGGCCGCGTTCTTCGTAGGTCATCGCCGTATGGACGTCGGTCGGATGGACGTCGCACTGGTAGCCGAGGATCGTCCAAGGCGTCACTTCAGGCAGACGGCGGCTGCGATACTGCACGCCGGAGTTATTATCACCGACGACCTTGACCGTGGCGCGGATCTCGAAGTCCTTTACCTTGCCGTTCCAGATCAGGAACGAGTTCGTCTTCGGCTTGCCGACCTCGCTCGTGCCGACGATCACGCCGTCCTCCACGGCCCAGAGGCCGGGTTCGCCGTCCCAGCCGGAAAGGTCCTTGCCGTTGAAGAGCGGCGTGAAGCCGTCCTGGGCGAAGACGGGCAGGGTGAGCGCGAGGGCGAGGAGGGAGAGCAGGGACTTCATAGGGGTGGCGCGAAGATACAGTGCAAAGGTGCAAAAGTGCAAAGACGAAGAAAGGGACAGGGCAAGCCCTGTCCCTTTCGTGTTACCTGACTTGGGTCGCCTTAGAGGGCGAGGAAGACCAGCTCGCCCGCCTTGCTGTCGGGGACGATCAGCACGCCGGCCTGTTCGTCGAGGAAGTGGTCGGCGGCGGCCTTCAGGCCCTGGCCGAGTTCCTTGGGGGCGGAGCCATCGGCTTCATAGCGGGTGACGCGGCCGGTCATGACTTCGGAGACGTAGAAGCGGCCCTTGGAGTCGTGGACGATGCCGTCGCCGGAGCGGTGGCCCTTGGCGATGGTCTTCCACTTGCCCTTGTTGTACTCGAGCACGTCGCCGGTGAAGAACTCGGCGATGCGGATACGGCCGTTGGTCATGACGTCGATGCCGTTCGGGTTGAGCATCTTGGCGGTCGGGGCGATGACTTCGGTCACCTTACCTTCGAGCGTGACCTGGAAGACGCGGGCGATGACCGGGATGGCCTTGTGCTCAGCGCTGTTGATTTCGAAGAGCTTGCCGTCGGCACCACGCATCTTGGTGACCGCGCCCATGTCGGTGATGAGGACGCTCTTCTTGTCAGGCGAGACGACGACGTCGTTCAGAAAGGTGGGCGGGGTGGGGAAGGCGGAGGGTCCGGCGAGCAGGGTCTTCTTGCCCTTGGCGTCGATGGACCACACCTTATCGAAATCGGCGGTGATGAGCTGTTTGTCGACGAAGACGATGCCCTTCGGGTCATCCAGTCCTTCGGTGAGCACCGTCACCTTGTCGCCGTCGACCTTGACGATCTTGCCGTCACCGTCGCCCTGCTTGCGGGAGGTACCCATGAGGGTCACGTAATATTTTCTACCGAAGCCCTTGGTCACGCTCTCGGGCGTGGCGCCCACGGCGAGGTTACGCTGGACGGGGACGGCCTTGGCCGGAGCGGCGGCGGGCGCAGCGGCTTTGGCCGGTGCGGCGGGGGCGGTTTCCGGGGTCTGGCAGCCGACGAGGGCGAAGCCGGCGAGGAGGGCGAGCAGCGGGGTCTTCATAAGACCCTTATTTCCGCTTTCCCGCCGAGCGGAGTCAAGCGGTCAGCCGATGATCAGCCAGACCGCGGCGAAGGCCGTCAGCCAGGCCAGGACGGATTCGAAGGCATCCTGCTTGATGCGCTTCAGGATCTGCCAGCCGAGCACGATACCCGCGATCACCCCGGGCAGGAGCACCAGATTGGTCATAAGTGACGGTCCGGTGACGAGTCCGAGGTTTCCGCTGAAGGGGAGTTTGAAGAGGTTGATGAAAAGGAAGAAGCGGCAGAACACGCCGAGGTGCTCCTTTTTCTCCAGGCGCTGGGCCAGCAGGTAGACCGTCATCACCGGGCCGGCGGCGTTGGCGAGCATCGTGGCGATGCCCGCGATACCGCCCATACCCCAGGTGAAGGTGCGGTGGCGCGTGAGGGCCAGGAGCTGCTCGCGCCGATGATGCAGGACGACGTTGAAGGCGAGCAGGGCGAGGATGAGGACGCCGATGACAATGCGCGCGGAGCCGTTGTCGACTTGGTCGAGCAGGAACCAGCCGGCGAAGACGCCGACGACCGCCGCGGGAATCATCGGGATAATCTGTCGCCAGCTGCCGCCCTGGCGGTTGATGAGGTAGCCCATCAGGTCGGCGACGATGAGCATCGGTAGCACGATGCCCACGGAAGGCTTGGCGCCGAAGATCTTGGCCATGATGACGACGTTGAGCGTCGCGGTGCCGGCCAAGCCCGACTTCGAGAGCCCGATGCAGAGGGCACCGAAGAGCGCGAGCAGCAGGATCCACCCGTCGGCGGGCAGCAGGGTGTGGCCTTGAATCCAGTCGAGCATCGGCCGCAGTCAATCAGCGGACGACGCGTCGCTCCAGCCTGGTTTTCCTTCCGCTTGGCTTATCGCGGTGTCGCCGAACAGCCGGGGTCCGCTTTGGTGGGCAGCGTCGCGTTCCATTCCAGCGCGAGCTGGGTCAGGCGGGCGACGATCTCGGGGTGTTCCTTCGCCTGATTTTTAGCCACATCTTCGGCGCGATTTGCTGGCAGGTTGTAGAGTTCGGAGCGCTTTCCGTCGAAGGTGGTGACCAGTTTCCAGTCCCCCTCGCGCACCGCCAGGTCAGGCCAGTAGTCCGCTTCTCTCTTGTTGCCGCTGATGCGCCAGAAGATGGGCCGCGTGCGCCGAGCCGCTTCGCCTTTCAGGGCCGGCAGCAGATTCTCGCCGTCGATTACTTCGGGCGGGTTGATTCCGGCGATGGCGCAGAAGGTCGGGAGCAGGTCCACCGCCGTCAGCACGGTGGCGTCGTTTTTCAAACCAGCCGGCGCCCGGCCCGGCCAACGCACGATGAACGGCACGCGGACGCCGCCTTCGAAGAGGCTGGTTTTCTGGCCGCGCAATCCGCCGGTTTCGCCGACGTTGTAGTGGCCGCGATATTTCCCGGGGACGCCTTGGTCGTTCGCCTTGGGTTTCGCCGGGCCGTTGTCGCTGGAAAAGACTACCAACGTGTCCTGGGCGATGCCGCATCGCTCCAGCGCATCGAGGATCAGGCCGACCTTATCGTCGCCATCGGTGATGACCGCGGCGTAGACCTGTTGCCGGGGTTCGAGATGTTTCCACTGCGCCATGGCCTTGGCCGAGGGGCTGTGGGCCAGGTGGCTTTCGTGCAGCCACACGTTGACATAGAACGGGCGGTCTTTGTTCGCCTCTATGAACTTGATCGCCTGATTCGGAATATCATTTCCGTAGGGCCCGACTTTCGGCCCCGGCCCGTGATAGACGGCGGAGTCGTCAAAACCATAGTCCGCCATGGTCGGCGTGCCTTCGCCCAGATGCCACTTTCCGAAGTGTCCGGTGCGATAACCCGCAGTCTTGAGCATGCGGGCAATCGTGGGCGCCCGGGGGTCCAGCCAGTCGGGCATCTCCGGCGGCTTGGTGACGCCGAAGACCGTGTTGATGCCGAAGCGACCAGGGAAACGCCCCGTCATGGCCGCCGCTCGGCTGGGGGAGCAGACCGGGCTCAGGACGTTGAACTGCTGGAAGTCGATGCCTTCGCTGGCCAGCTTGTCGAGGCGCGGGGTCTTCAGCCATGAGTTGCCATGACATGACAGGTCTCCCCAGCCCCAATCATCGGCGTAGATGAAGATGATGTTCGGCTTCGTGCGCTTCGGCGACGCGTCAGCCGCCGGCCAGGCGACCAGCGGGGCGAGCAGCAGGGCCGCGAGAAGGGTGAGGATAGGTCTCATCGTCTTACTTTTGCTTTTTGACGCGTCCCTTGCTGAGCGGTTCGGGCTCACCCTTGTCGCCGCCGAGTTGGATCATCGTGGGGTAGAGCGAGTCCCACCACTGGTCGTAAGACGCAGCGAGCTTGGCGGTCAGCTCCGGCCGTTCGGCCGCAAGGTCGTTCCGGCAGACCGGATCCTTCTTGAGGTCGAACAGCGACCAGCGTCCGGGCGGCGTGACGCCCCAGTGGAACTGGGCGTCAGCTTTGGTGTAAGTCGCCGCGGTGGCGCCCGCTTCGACGGAGCGCAGGGTGGTGCACTGGCTGGAGTATTGCTTGCACGCTGGGTCATCGCACGGACGGCTGCGCACGAGGAGGAGGTCGCCCGTCTGCACGGAGGCCATCGCATATTTATGCGCGGCCGCCAAGCCGCTGGGCCAGCGGCCGACATGATGGAAGAGCAGGCGGTCGTCGTGCCAACTGACCGGCGCCGCGGACTCAAGCAGCGGCCGGAGCGTGAAGCCTTCGAGCTTCGCGCCGAGCGGGGGCGGGAGGGCTGCCCCGGCGAGGTCGCAGAGCGTCGGGAGGACGTCCAGGTGGGCCGTCAGATTAGACACCGTGTGCGGCTGCCATTTCCCGGCCCATTTCCAGAGGGAGATGGCCCGCGAGCCGCCCTGCCAGATGGTGCATTTGCTGCCCCTCATACCGGCGTTGAAGACATCCAGCCCGTGGGTCTGGCCGTTGTCGTTCATGAAGACGAGGATGGTGTTGTCCTCCAGTTTACGCTCCCGGAGATGCTGCATCAGCCGTCCGAGGTTGTAGTCGAGGTTGGCGACCATACCGAGATACGCGGCCTCCTCGTCGTCCACCTTGCCGCGGAATGGCGCCACGAACTCCGCGGGGGCGGCCAGCGGCGCATGGGGCGAATAGGTGGCGAGATAGCAGAAGAAGGGGGCATCCTTGCGCTCATCGATGAAGGCCATGGCCTCGTCGAAAAAGATGTCCTCCCGGAAGCCTTTCCGCGGTTCGCGCTTGCGGTTGCGGATCATGGCCGGGTCGAAGTGCACGTTCGGACCGCCGACATTGGTGGAGGACCATTCGAACCCGCGCTTCTCCGGAGCATAGTCGCCTTCGCCGCCCAGATGCCACTTGCCGACGAAGCCCGTGCGATAGCCTGCGGACCGCAAGATCTGAGGCAGAAGGACGGCATCCTTGTTCAAGTGTTCTCTCGGCAGGGTGGTATGCGTGACGCCGTTGCGGAACTCGTGCATGCCCGTCAGGAGCGCCGCGCGCGTCGGCGAGCAGGACGGACTCACGTAGAACTGTTCGAAGCGCACGCTCTGGTCGTGCAACGCGTCGAGATTCGGCGTCTTGAGTAGCGGATGTCCGTGCCGCCCTAGGTCACCGTAGCCCTGATCGTCCGTCAGGATGAAGATGATGTTCGGCTTCGGCGCGGGTCCTTCGGCGGCCCGGAGCACGGCCGACGGCGCGAGCAGCAGGGTGGCCAGGAAGAGGAAAATAAGCTTCATGTGGAGAGGTGAGGGAAGAAGGCGTGCAGGCTTGAGGGCGATGCGCATGCGCGGATCGCGGGTGCGGGGGTGGAGGCGGCTGGGGGACGTCCGCAGTGAGTCGGAAACCGACTCAGCGGGCGAGCGTCTTCACGCGCAGGCGGCGGTATTCCATCTGGCCGCGGTCGCCTTCGAGGCCGATCGGGCCCGTCGCGGGCAGCTTGAGGGCGGCTTCCAGGACTTCGCCGTTGCAGGTGGCGTGCGCGACGCCGCCCTTCACGACGACGACCAGTTCGTTCCAGTCCTGGGCCTTATACTGCTTCAGGTCCTTGTAAGGTCCGGCGACGAGGAAGTCGCGGCACTGGAGCTGCGGCTTGCGCAGGTAGACGCCGCTGTCGGCGTTGGGGGTGGCGCGGAATTCGAGACGTAGCTCAAAGTCCTCGGGGAATTCGCGGGTGGTCCAGAGCGCTTGGATGCGGCGGCCTTCGGCGGGAGTGGTGATCACGAGGCGTCCGTTGATGGCGCGGTAACGTCCGTCGGCGCTCTCGGTCCGGCCTTCGAAAGATTGGTCTGCCTTTACTTCCACGAACAGCGGGGCGCCGGGCTTGGGCGCGCCCTTGCGGGGAGGCGTGGCGCGGTAGCCCCAGCCGGTCAGGTCCTTGCCGTTGAACAGACTCACGAAGCCTTCCTCCGGCTTGAAGTCGTCGGCCGATGTGTCGAGGTGTCCGAGCGTGGCGAACACCGGACGTAGCGCCGAGGCCCACTTCGCGTAGCCGGCGGGGTTGAGGTGGAGCAGGTCAGGGAAGAGGGAGGGCAGGGCGTCGCCTTCGGCGTTGGCGAAGAGGGCGTAGGTATCGAGCACCGTGAACTGCGGGTCGCCTTTCACCGCGGCGGCGAAGAGCTCGTTGACGGCGAGGATGGTCTCCTTCGGACGCTTCTTCGTGGCCGAGCTCGGGAAGATGCGGCAGACGATGACGGGCATCTTCGGATCATGGGCCTTGAGCGCGGCGACGATTTTCTGGAAATTACGGCCGATGGCGTCGACGGGCACCTCGACCTCGATGTCATTCGTCCCCATCAGGAGCACGACGGTCTTCGGGTTGAGCGCGAGCACGTCCTCCTCGAGCCGGAGCAGCATGCCGCGGGTCGTGTCACCGCCGATGCCGCGGTTGGCCAGTTTCATGCCTTCGAAGGCTTTCCGGAAATCCGTGCCCCAGCCTTGCGTGATCGAATCGCCGAAGAAGACCACCGCGCCTTGGTCTTTGGCGACCTCCGTCGCCCATTGCGGCCGGATCGTGTTCCAGCGTTTCACATAGCCGTCATAGCGGCGCAGCGCGCCTTCGCCGGGCAGCGCGGCCTCAGCCGAGGGCGCGGGCAGGGCGAACGACGCGGGATCGGCGGCGGTCAGCGAGAGGACCGAGAGCAATAGGGCAAGGAGCGGGCGCATGGTAAGGAGATGAGTTTATTTGGCCTTCTTGGCGGCTTTGGCTTTGGGCGCCCCGGCCTTGGGGAACCGGACGACGGTGACGTCGTTCTTCTGAGGTTCGCCGGGGGTGGAGCGTCCGTCGGTGATGAGCTTCTCGAGCAGGGCCTTCATCTCGGCTACGCGCTCAGGCTGGCTGGCCGCGAGGTTCCTGGTTTCCCCTATGTCGTTCGCGAGGTCGTAGAGCTGGGCAGGTTGGGTCGGGATATACTTCCAGTTCCCGAGGCGCAGGCCGGGAGTGCCGGCTGAGGCGCAGCTGACCGCATGGGTGCGCGTCGGCGCGGACGAGCCCTTCAGTAGTGGCAGGAAGCTGAAGCTATCTTCGGCAGCGTTCACCGGGAGTTTGGTCTGCAGGATGTCGGCCACGGTCGCGATGATGTCGGCCTGATGGACGAGCTGGTCGCACGTCTTTCCGGCGGAGACCTGCCCAGGCCAGCGGGCCATGAAGGCGACTCGGTGGCCACCTTCGTAGACCGAGGTCTTGTAGTCGCGCAGCGGACCGCTCGGGAAGTGACCCTGCTTCTCCAGGTCCTTCACGCCCACGTAGGAGGCGAAGCCGTTGTCGCTGGTGAAGAGTACCAGCGTGTCCTTGGCCGCTCCGCTGGCTTCGAGCGCGGCGAGCACCTTGCCGACGGCCGCGTCCGTCTCCATGATCAGGTCCGCGGCGGCGTTGTTGAGGCCGCTCTTGCCTTTCCATTCCGCGTTCACCGCCAAGGGCGTGTGCGGCGTGGTCAATGGAAGGTAGAGGAGAAAGGGCTCGGGCTTGCGGGCTGCATCATTGATGAAAGCGCAGGCGCGTTCGGTCAACGCCGGCAGGATGGCCTCGAGTTTCCAATCGGGCAGCGCCGGTCCGGGCGTGCTGGCCAGGTGGTTGCGGAAGAACTCGGCGGGCAGGGGCACGCTGGGGGTGCCGATCGTGCGATTGTTCTCGATGAAGCAATAGGGCGGCCAGTTAGGCACGTCGGTCCCGAAGTAGGTGTCGAAACCGCGGGTCGTCGGCCCGCCGGCGATCGGCTGGGAGAAGACCTTGCGCCAGGTCTCGCGATGGGCGTCGGGCGAAGACTTGTCGGCCTCCTTGTAATTACGGAAGAGCGGGCGGTCGCCTTCGGTGATCGGCCAGTCCCAGCCGAGGTGCCATTTGCCGATCGCCGCGGTACGGTAGCCGTGTTGCTTCGCGAGACCGGCCACGGTGAGTCGGTCAGGAGCGATGAGTGGCTCGCCGAAGACGCCGACGATGCCGGTCTGCAGGCGGGTACGCCAGTGGTAGCGTCCGGTGAGGAGCGCGTAGCGCGACGGAGAGCAGACGCCGGAGGAGGAGTGTCCGTCGGTGAAGCGCATCCCTTCGGCGGCGAGTTTGTCCAGATGCGGCGTCGGGATCTTGCTACGGGTCGGGTTGTTGGCGCGGACGTCGCCGTAACCGAGGTCGTCGGCGAGGATCACGAGGATGTTCGGCTTACGCGCCTCGGCGGCGTAGACGGCTAGGGGCAGCAGCAGGGAAAGCAGCAGTCGCATGGGGGTCAGGCGACCTTACCCTGTCGCCGGCACCATTCAAGCCACATGCCGCGGAAGGCCGCCTCGACTTTGTGCGTGTAGCCCGCCGCGTCCAGAATCGGGGAGGCCCGCATTCGTTCGCGGAGCGAGGCACGGAGGTCGGCGAGCCGGGGCAGGTCGTGGGCGAGCTTCACCGCGACGTCGACGTAGCCATCCGCGTCCTTCGTCGCGAACTCGCTCAGTCCGACGTTGCTGAGCAGGCTGAGGCCGGCGCGGCCGAGATTGCGTTCGCCGATCAGGCTGACCACGGGCACGCCCATCCAGAGGGCATCGAGCGTGGTCGTCATCCCGCCGTAAGGGAAAGTGTCGAGGGCGACATCGATGTCGTGATAGCGGGCCAGCAGGCCGCCTTGCGAGAGGTCCGCGGCGGCGGGCACGTAGTCGGCGAACTGGATGCGCTCCGCCTCGACGCCCCGGCGGACGAGTTCGTCGACGAAGCGACGTCGATGCGTGCCTTGCTTGGCAAGGAGCTTCAGGCGGGAGCCTGGTGTCGCCAAGAGAATCCTGGCCCAGGCGTCGAGGACGTCGCCGTTGATCTTGCAGTTGTTATTGAACGAACCGTAGGTGAACGGTCGGGCGGATGCGGCGGGTGACGCGTTGACATCCGGGAAGCCGAGCGGCGGCTCATAGCATGTCCAGCAGTCAGGGAGCAGCCAGGCCTGCTCGTGCGGATGCGCGAGGCGATTGCCCGTTGATGGTTCGAGATGTGCGTCCGTCAGGCGGTAGTCCATCGTGGCGAGGCCGGAGCTCTCCGGATAGCCGAGCCAGGAGACTTGCAGTGGGGCCGGCTTGAGGGCGAAGACGTCGAGGCGGTTGTCTGACGTATGCAATGCGAGGTCGATGAGGATGTCCACGCCGTCGGCAAGGATCGTCTCGGCCAGTTGCTCGGCCGTCTTCGTGCCGAGTTCGCGCCAGGCATGGCAGCGAGCGCGGAACTCTTCGCTGATAGGGTCCGCCATGGTGTTGCCATAGCAGAAGAGTTCAAAACGTTCCGGGTCGAACCGACGGAAAGAGGGTAGCAGGGCGCGCCCGACGACATGGTCGCGCAGGTCGGGAGAGACGAAGCCAAGGCGCAGGCGGCGGCCAGGCTCGGGCAGGTTGACGTAAGCGCGGGCCGGGGTGGCGTGCCGGCTGTTCCAGCCCTCGTGCGCCGACTTCAGGTCATCCGCGTTGGCTGTCGGGTCGTAGTGCAGCGTCAGGATGAGGTTGCTGTGAATCTCTAGGCTCGTGGGCTTGAGTTCGACGCAGCGACGCAGGAGGCGCGTGGCTTCGCCGAGTTCACCGATCTCCTTCATCACCACGGCCAGGTTATTCAAGGGCGTGGCGTCCTGAGGGGTGAGGCGCACCGCTTCGCGGAAGGCCGCGGCCGCGCCGTCGAGGTCGCACTCAGACTGGAGCAGCGCGCCGTGGTTGATGCGCAAGGCGGGGTCATCGGGATGAGCCGCGACGGCCGCCTGATAATGCGTGAGCGCTTCTGCGCGCAGGCCGGCGTTGTGCAACGCGAGCCCGAGCTGCAGGTCGCACATCGCGAAGTCCGGCCGGAGCGCGAGGGCCGCGCGGTAACAGGCGATCGCCGGGAGGTATTTGCCCTGACGGAACAGGGCGTTGCCCAGGTTATAACGCGTCGCCGGGCAGTTGGGGCTGCGTGCCGTACCTTCGGTCAGCAACTGTTCGGCGCGTGCGTGGTCGCCGTGGTCGATGAGGCGCGAGCCGAGGTTGTTGTAGTAATGGCCGGCGCCGGGATTCCGGGCGAGGGCCTCTTCCATCAGGCGGATGCCTTCGTCGGCACGGCCGAGGTCGAAGAGAGCCAAGCCATGCAGATGGCGGACGTCGTGGCTGTCAGGGATCAGTTCTAGCAGCCGTTGGTAAATCCCGGCGGCATCGGCGAAGCGACCCGCCTGATGGAGTCCCATCGCGTGGTTAAGGGCGGCCTGCGGGTCGGTGAACTGCACGTCTCGCTCAGCGAAGCACTCCGGGCAGAGGTTTGCCAGCATCATCCAGCAGTTCGAACTCGTGCACGCCCTCTTTGGAGGCATCCGTGTAGGTCCAGACGATCTGCTTGGCGCGGGTGATCTCGACGAGCTTGGGCTGCGGGGCGCGGGCTGCGTAATTACTGAAGACGATATTGCCGTTGGGCAGCCAGGCGAGGGCCGTGGTGCGGTTGATCCGGAGTTCAGGCAGGTCGCCATCGCGGAGTTCCCAGACGACCTTGCCGTCCGCATCGACCTCGATGACGTGATTGGCGACGGTCAGGCTGATGAGCGTGTGGCCGGCGGCGTTGCGCAGGCTGCAGAAGGAGCGGTTATCCAACTTGGACTCCGGGCTCTTCCGTTCCCAGACGACTTTGCCGGCGGCATCATACTCGCGGACGGTCTTTTCCTGCGGCACCAGGTAGTGTCCGTTCGGCAGCTTGCGCGCCATGCGGCTCTGCATGTGGTGATTAGTGATCTGGCAGCCCAGCGGGATCTCGACCTTGATCGAGCCGTCGCGGGCGACCTCGAGGAGCCGCGGCTTGTCGCCGGCCTCGGTCAGCATGACGTTCCCGTTGTCGAGTAGCACCGCCGTGTTCACTTCGGTCTGCGTGCCCTTGTATTCCCAGACGATCTTCTGGTCGCGGGTCACTTCGACGACCGCGCCCCCGGGATAGGCCTTGTTCTTGGAAAGCGTCAGCAGCAGGTTGCCGTTAGGCAGGAGGTGGCCGTCGCGGGTGGCCGCCGGATATTTCCAAGTCGGTTTGCCGGCGGCGTCGACGAGCTGGGTGATGCCGCCCAGCATCAGGAAACCGCGTCCGGCAGGCTGGTCGGCGGCGCCGAGATTCAGGCTGGCGAGTAGTAGGCAGAGCAGGGGGCGGATCATTTGATTTCCTGGTAGTCGGAGGTAAGGGTCAGCGTATTGGCGTAGGCGTTGATATACCAAGCGGTCGTGCCAGGAGGCAAAGGAGCGGAGGTCGTCGTACCGCCGCCACCGCTGGCGGCCATGGCCGGCGTCTCGACCCACTTGCGCGTGCCGGTGAAGCCCTTGTCGGTCGTCGACACGAGGACGGCGCGCGTGATGGGCTTGGTGGAATGGAAGACGGCGATGGCCGTGCCGGACTCGGTCTTGGCCGAAGGCGAGCTACCCCAAGGCCTGCCGGTCTCGACGACGCTCTTCGCGAAGGCGTAGCTATCGGGCGGATTCCAGCCGGCGGGGTGGCTGTGGCCCATCTTCGTGATGAGCGAGACCATGCGGGGTCCGGGCGTCTTGCGGTAGTGTTCGGCCTGGCAGCCGAGCGGGAAGTGGGCGTCCTGCGGCCAGGAGAGCCAGAGCACGGGCATCTTCACGCGGTCGGCGTAATTCATGCCGTCCCAGATCTGCATGTAGCCTTCGTTGTCCTGCAATGCCCGGCCCCAGTGGTTCTCGGCGTCGTAGAGGTGGCCGCAGCCATAGGTCGGGATCCCGAAGGCGAAACGCGCGTCGAGCCCGATGACCGTGCTCGTGATCACGCCGCCCCAGGAGACGCCCATCACGCCGATCTTCGTGGCGTCGACTTCGGGCAGGGAGCGTAGGAGTGAGTTCGCCAGCATCGTGTCGGCGAGCGCGTGATACATCCACTGCTCTTTCTTCGGGAGCTTCGTGTCGGCAAAGGTGCCATCGCGGGCGGGGCCGGAGTTGGCATGACGCGCCCAGATCGGCCGGCCTTTGGCTTCCTTCTTCTCGTCGACGTCGGTCTGGCCTTCGACCGCGATGCTGATGGCCGCGAAGCCTTGGGCGTTCCACTTCTGGACCCATTCCTTGTAGGCCGTACCGCCGCCGCCATGGACGAGCACCATGCCGGGAACCTTGCCATCATGTTTGGCCGGAACGCCGATCCAGGCGAAGACGCGGGTGGGTTTCCCATTCCAAGGCAAGGCATCGTAGAAGATCGCGCGGACTTGTCCGTCGGGCTTGAAGCCTTCGGCCTCATAGGTCTTGGGGGCTTGGGCGCAGGTGTCCACGAGTCCGAGCACCACCTTTCGGTCGGCGATAGTTTCGGCGTTGAGCGAGACGGCGAGGAGGAGGCTGGCGAGGAGACGCATGGGATTATTGGGCGACGCGGATGTTGCGGAAGCCGGCGGTGGCCCCGAAGACAAGCAGGTCGAGCGAGGTCTTATCCTTGCCGAGGCTGGGATGCTTGCCCTTGAAGGTCTGGTCGTTGACCTGGACGGTCACTTCGTCGCCTTTGAAGGTCAGTCGGACCGGAACCCATCCACCGGCCGTGAGTTTAAGGTTCTTCTTGGCGAGGTCTTCGGTGGCCGTGGCGGGTTCGCCCTTAGACGGGTTCTTGGTGAGGATCGCGGAGGTGCGTGAGACCACGAGCCGGAAGCCCGCTTCGCTGGCACCGAAGCGGAGCGAGACGCGGTTCGCTCCCTGCAGGTTCACTTCGCACTCGAGGACGCCGTCGCCGAACGCGAGCGGTGTGCGCAGTGACGCCGGCTTCTCCGAGCCGCCCTTGGGCTGCGCGAACACGCCGCCGTCGCGCGCGGTCCATTCACCGGCGGAGGTGAGCCAAGGTTTGCCCGGAAGTTTCATCAGAGTCTCATCGAGCATGACCTTGCCCGTGAGCGAAGGCAGGGTGGCGATGCGTGCGTGGGTGGGCTTCACTTCGGTCGGAGGCAGTTCGCGGCTGTAGCCGCCATCGCGATAGCGGCGGAGGAGGTCCTTCATTTCAGCCACGACCTCTGGGTGCACCGCTGAGACATCCTTGGTCTCGCCTGGGTCTGTCTCGAGATCATACAGTTGGGAGCGGAACTGGTCTTTACGTGACCTGCGCGCGCCTTCGGCGATCTCATCGACGGGCACGCCCTCGATCCACTTCCAGCGGCCCTTGCGGACCGCAAACGTCCCGTCGGCGCTGTGGACGATTATGTCCTCGCGGCCTTTGGCGTCGGCGGAGCCCAGGAGTACGGGCAGGAAGCTGCGGCTGTCCTCGGCGCCGATCTCTTTGGCGGGGAGCGGCGTACCGATGATTTCCGCGGTCGTCGCCAGGATATCGACCACACTGACCGTCTGCTTGGCCGTGGAGCCGGCGGCCACCTTGCCGGGCCAGCGCGCGATGAAGGGCACCTTGAAGCCGCCTTCCCAGACGTCGTGCTTGCTGCCGCGGAGAGCGCCGTTGATCTTTAGTCCTGCCTTGGAAGCGGTCGTCTGCAGCAGGCGCTCGTTCTCCGGCCTGCATACGCCACCGTTGTCGCTGGTGAAGAGGATCAACGTATTCTCCGTCGCTCCCATCTTATCG
>Ga0255096_1000435_pt1 | contig 20230 bp, 20 predicted proteins | sample Colum_Atlam_RepA_2_FD_188563 | JGI IMG/M metagenome (GOLD analysis project Ga0255096, IMG submission 188563) | Freshwater microbial communities from Columbia River, Oregon, United States - Colum_Atlam_RepA_8d | ecosystem: Environmental > Aquatic > Freshwater > River | place: USA: Oregon... | reverse complement strand
GCCACGGCGCTTACCGCCGCTTGGGGCTTTGGGCTGTGGCAACTGGCGCAGCCTGCCCCGCCCGCCCCCGGCATCACCCTGCGGCTGGTGCAACCGAACGCTGCGCAACAGGCGAAGTGGGACCCCGATCTTGCCGCGCAATTCTTCAACCGCTTGTTGGCGTTTAGCGCCGTCAAACCCGCGCCCGATATGGTGATCTGGCCGGAAACCGCGCTGCCCTATCTGTTGGATCTGCACCCCGAACTGGCCGGCATGATCGCCTCTGCCGGTGGCGGCGCGCCGGTTGCGGTGGGCATGCAGCGGGTTGACGGCGACCGGTATTGGAACAGCCTTGCCATCATCAGCCCAGATGGCAGTGAAACTGCGGTCTATGACAAGCACCACCTTGTGCCGTTTGGCGAATATATCCCCTTTGGCGACACGCTGTTTGACTGGATGAATATCAGCGCCTTCGCGTCGAAAACCGGCAATGGCTATACCGCGGGGCCGGGGCCGCAACTGTTGGATCTAGGGCCGAAACTGGGCCATGTACTGCCGCTGATCTGTTACGAGGCGGTGTTTCCGCAAGATCTGCGCGGCACCGCGCGGCCCGACTGGCTGCTGCAAGTCACCAATGACGCCTGGTTTGGCCGCCTGACCGGCCCATTCCAGCATGCGGCGCAAGCACGGCTGCGCGCCATCGAACAGGGGCTGCCCTTGGTGCGCGTCGCCAACACCGGGGTCACTGCAGTGTATGACGCGCGGGGCCGTGAAACCGCCAGCCTGCCCTTCGAAGTGGCAGCCTATCTTGATGCCGCCCTGCCCGGCCCGCTGCCCGCCACGCCCTATGCCCGCTTTGGCGAATGGCCGCTGCTGGTGTTGCTGGCCTGTCTCGCTTTGGCGCTGATCGCCCCGCTGCGACGCCGGCGTCCTTGACCTTGTAACGGCTTTGCGTCAAGGCAGGCGCACAACCCCGCACAACGGCTTCCTGGCGTGACGGGGGTAACCCAACGGAGCACTTCCCCATGAGCCGCAAGAATTACATTTTCACCTCGGAATCCGTGTCCGAGGGGCATCCCGACAAGCTGTGTGACCGCGTGTCCGATGCCATACTTGACGCATTTTTGACCGAAGAAGCCAACGCCCGTGTTGCCTGCGAAACCTTCGCAACCACCGGCCGTGTCGTGGTTGGCGGCGAAGTCGGCCTGTCCGACAAAAAAGCCCTGAAATCCATGATGGAGCGCGTCGAAGACATCGTGCGCGGCTGCGTCAAGGACATCGGCTACGAACAAGACGAATTCCACTGGAACACCCTCAAGGTGCAGAACTACCTGCACAAGCAATCCGCGCATATCGCGCAGGGCGTTGATAAAGACGGCGCGGGCGACCAAGGCATCATGTTTGGCTACGCCTGCCGTGAAACCCCGGAACTGATGCCGGCGCCGATCCAGTATTCGCACGCCATCCTGCGCCGCTTGGCAGAGGTGCGCAAATCTGGCGCAGAACCCACGCTGCGCCCCGATGCCAAATCGCAGCTTTCCCTGCGCTACGAAGACGGCAAGCCGGTGGAAGTCACCTCGATCGTGCTGTCGCACCAGCATGCGCTTGAAAGCCAAAGCTCGGCCGATATCCGCGCCATCGTCGAACCCTATATCCGCGAAGTGCTGCCCTCGGGCTGGATCACCGAAAAGACCGAATGGTGGGTCAACCCGACCGGCACCTTCGTGATCGGCGGCCCGGATGGCGACGCGGGCCTTACCGGGCGCAAGATCATCGTTGACACCTATGGTGGTGCTGCCCCGCATGGCGGCGGTGCGTTTTCGGGTAAAGACCCGACCAAGGTTGACCGTTCGGCTGCCTATGCCGCGCGCTATCTGGCGAAAAACGTGGTGGCCGCCGGTCTGGCCGACCGCTGCACGCTGCAAGTGTCCTATGCCATCGGCGTCGCCAAGCCGCTGTCGATCTATGTCGACACCCACGGCACCGGTCAGGTCGAAGCCGAACAGATCGAAAAGGCGGTTGCCGCCTGCATGGATCTGACGCCGCGCGGCATCCGCGAACACCTGCAACTGACCCGCCCGATCTATGCACGCACCTCGGCCTATGGCCACTTTGGCCGCGCGCCCGAAGCCGATGGCGGTTTCTCGTGGGAAAAGACCGATCTGATCGACGCGCTGAAAGCCGCCGTCTGATTTGTTCGCAATCTGATCCGCAAAAAGCCGCGTGAACTTGCGCGACTTGCGCTGTAATCTGCAAAACGGCGGCACGATGGTGCCGCCGTTCGTCTTGAAAGGCCCCTGCCATGACCCAAACCGACGTTTCCGGCCTGACCCAACTTGGCGCGGCCACCGCCCTGCCCGAAGGCCCAGATCAGGCGATCCTTGAAAAAGTGCCCGCCGGCCATTCCGGCACGCAATATGTGGTGCGCTTCACCGCGCCCGAATTCACCTCGCTGTGCCCGATGACCGGCCAGCCCGATTTCGCCCATATCGTGATCGATTATGTGCCGCGCGATTGGCTGGTCGAATCGAAATCGCTGAAGCTTTACCTGCACAGCTTTCGCAACCACGGCGCCTTCCACGAAGACTGCTCGATCGACATCGCCAAGAAACTGGTCGCCCTGCTCGATCCTGAATGGCTGCGCATCGGCGCCTATTGGTATCCGCGCGGCGGCATCCCGATTGATGTGTTCTGGCAAACCGGCGCGCCGCCTGCGGGCGTCTGGATTCCCGATCAAGGCGTCGCCCCCTATCGCGGGCGCGGCTGAACCCCACCCTTGCGAGCCGCGCCGATCAAGGCTAAGGGCGCGGCAACAACTTCGGGACGCTTGCCATGTATGATCCAGTCGAACGGCGCAATTTTTATGGCCGCGTGCATGGCAAGACCCTGCGCGCCAGCCAAAAGACCTATCTGGAAGAAGACCTTGGCCCGCTCAGCCTTGCTGGCGTGACCCGCGACGACAATCCAGACCGCAGCCCAACCGACCTGTCGCGCTTTGGCGACAAGCCGATCTGGCTGGAAGTCGGCTTTGGCGGCGGCGAACATCTGGTGCATATGGCCGCGCGCTATCCCGAAATCGGCCTGATCGGCTGCGAACCTTTTGTTAACGGTATCGCCATGCTGCTGGGCAAGATCCGCGCGGCTGGTGTGACCAACCTTGCGATCCACCCCGGCGACGTGCGCGACCTGTTTGACGTGCTGCCTTCCGGCGTGGTGCAGAAATGCTTCCTGAACTACCCCGATCCTTGGCCAAAAGCCCGCCACCACCGCCGCCGCTTCGTGACGCAAGGCTACCTGACCGCGCTGGCGCGGGTGATGGCCCCCGGTGCCGAATTCCGCGTCGCCACCGACATTCCAGATTATGTGCGCCAAACGCTGGAAGAAGTGCCGCAAGCGGGCTTTGTGCTGGAAGCCGAAGGCGATCAGCCGTGGTCGGATTGGCTCTCGACCCGCTACGAACAAAAAGCCCTGCGCGAAGGCCGCCCGCCGCATTACCTGACCTTCCGCCGCAGCGCCTGATTCTGCCCCCGCCGCGCGGATTACACCGACAGAAGCCTCCGGCGGGGATATTTAGGCCAAGATGAAGGGCAAAGCGCCCGCCTCATTCACATTGGCCCAAATATCCCCGCCGGAGGCTCTGCCCCCCAGCCCGCGCAAGCGCAGGTCGCTGGTAGACCCCCGCCGCTGCTTGCGCTATCAGACGTGCAAATTCGCACGCAGGAGTTCGCGCATGTCTGCCCATGGCACCGCCCAACCGATGACCGCCCATAAATCCGGCCCGCTGAAAGGCACGGCCTCGGTTCCCGGTGACAAGTCGATCAGCCATCGCGCGCTGATTTTCGGGGCGATGGCGGTGGGCGAAACCAAGATCACCGGACTGTTGGAAGGTCAGGATGTGCTGGACACCGCAAAAGCGATGCGCGCCTTTGGCGCCACCGTCACCCAGCACGCCTCTGGCAGCTGGAGCGTTGATGGCGTTGGCGTTGGCGGGTTTCAAGAACCAAGCGATGTGATCGATTGCGGCAATTCGGGCACCGGCGTGCGGTTGATCATGGGCACCATGGCCACCACGCCGATGACCGTCACCTTCACTGGCGATGCGTCACTGCGCAAACGCCCGATGGGGCGGGTGACCGACCCGCTGTCGCTGTTTGGCACGCAGGCCTATGGCCGCAAGGGTGGTCGCTTGCCGATGACGGTGGTGGGCGCGGCCAATCCGGTGCCGGTGCGCTATGCGCTGCCCGTGGCTTCGGCGCAGGTGAAATCGGCGATTCTGCTGGCGGGTCTGAACGCCCCCGGCCAGACCGTGGTGATCGAACGCGAACCCACCCGCGACCATTCTGAACGGATGCTTCTGGGTTTCGGCGCGCAATTGAGCGTTGAAAAGACCGCCGATGGCAATGTCATCACCCTGACCGGCCAGCCCGAATTGCGGCCGCAAACCGTGGCGGTGCCGCGCGATCCGTCCAGTGCCGCTTTCCCGGTCTGTGCCGCGCTGATCGTCGAAGGATCGGATATTTTCGTGCCCGGCGTCAGCCAGAACCTGACCCGCAACGGGCTTTACCTGACCTTGGTCGAAATGGGCGCCGATATCGAATTCCAGAACCCGCGCACCGAAGGCGGCGAACCGGTGGCCGATCTGCGCGTGCGGTTTTCTGACAACATGAAGGGCATCGAGGTGCCGCCCGAACGCGCGCCGTCGATGATCGACGAATACCCGATCCTGTCGGTTGTCGCAGCCTGCGCCACGGGCAAGACGGTGATGCGCGGCGTCAAGGAACTGCGTGTCAAGGAATCCGACCGGATCGACGCGATGGCGCGCGGGCTGGAAGCCTGCGGCATCACCATCGAAGAAAACGAAGACACCCTGATCGTGCACGGTCTGGGCGCGGGCAATGTGCCCGGCGGCGCCACCGCGAAAACCCATATCGACCACCGCATCGCCATGTCGTTCCTTGTGCTGGGAATGGCGGCGAAAAATCCGGTGTCGGTGGATGACGCCTCGCCCATCGTCACCTCTTTCCCGATCTTCGAAGGTCTGATGACCGGCCTTGGCGCCACGCTAAGCCACGGCTGATCACAACACCACGGCTGCGCGCCCACCGCTTTGGTCGGCGCGCGTTGCCGCCTGTGGCGCTTTGCCTTCAGTCGGGCTATGGATTGGGTGAAAGGCCGCTGACGGCCATTTGCCAAAGAAAGGCCCCCCAATGGCAACCTTTTACGCCGCAGTCGAAGCTTTCGACCCCGAAGGCCAATCCCTTGCCCCCGAAGGCATCACCTATGGCGGCGAAGCGCGGTTTTTCGTGCTGACCGCCGAAGACCTGTCCGAGGCACTGGCCACCCTTACCAACTCTATCGTCGCCAACGGCCTGCGGCTTGACCGCGTGCTGCACGCCGGCGCAGTCGAAGATTTCGACGACGAGTTGCTGCCGTTCGAAGTTGATATCGACGGCATGGCGGAAACCGCCGAAGCCTCGGGCGAAATTTGCGTGTCCGAACCGCACCCGTTCGAACCCGATGAAACCGATGGCCCCGCCTCGGGCACCTATGCGCTGTGCATCGACGGGTTTGACCCTGAATGGGCTGACGAAGAGGAAGGCAACTATGCCGGTCACTACCAACTGGCGGTGATTCAGGCGGGTTCCGCCAGCGAAGCCCTGCAAATGCTGATCGAAGCCTTTGACGCCGAAGGCATCATGTTGCTGGCCATCGAAGGGCTGGTCGATGCCAAGGCCTTCCCGTTTGACGCCTACGAATTCGAATTCGATGAAGACGACGCAATTTCCGATGTGCAGGACCAAGGCGGCATCTTGTTGTCGAACGCCTATGCCTACCCGCCGGAACCGGTGGAAGAAGTGCGCCGTTTGGACAGCTAAGCGTCCCGCATCGACCCAGCGTCGGGCCTGCATTGGCCCGACCACCCCTGTCGCGACCCCGAGGCCCCTATGATCTTTACCGTCGCCATTGATGGCCCCGCCGCCGCTGGCAAAGGCACCATCAGCCGTGCCGTTGCGGCGCATTTCGGCTTTCAGCACCTTGATACCGGCCTGCTTTATCGCGCGGTCGGCGCCAAGGGTGGCGACCCGATTGCCGCCGCCGCCAGCCTGTCTGCCGCCGATCTGGCGCGCGATGATCTGCGCAGCTTGGCGGCGGGTCAGGCCGCCAGCATTGTCGCGGCGATTCCACAGGTGCGCGCCGCCTTGACCGATTTTCAACGCCGCTTTGCCCGTCAGGCGGGCGGTGCCGTGCTGGATGGCCGCGACATCGGCACGGTGATCTGCCCCGAGGCAGAGGTGAAGCTTTATGTCACCGCCAGCCCAGAGGTGCGCGCGCACCGTCGTTGGCTGGAAACCGGCGGCGATGCCGCCCGCGTGCTGGCCGAAGTGATCGAACGTGACAACCGCGACATGAACCGCGCCGATGCGCCGCTAAAACCCGCGCCCGACGCGCTGATGATCGACACTTCTGACCTTAGCATTGATCAGGCGGTGGCCGCCGCGATTGCCGCCGTCCGCGCAGCCTTGCCGTGACCGCGCGCGTTGTCCTTCATCTGCCGCCGCGCATGATCGAAGGCTTCAATGGCCCGCGCCCGCCGCTTTTGTATAACCGCATCCGCCAAACCCTGCAGGCGCATGGCGCCGACGTGGTGCTGCGGCCCGAACTGGCGACGCGCGACGCCCAAAACATCGAAGACGGCGATCTGCACATCGTCGAAAATGGCCGCATCCAGCGCGCAGGCTTTTTGAACGCCGCCACCGCCTATCTGGAAGGCTTCTTCCACGTTGACCCGCTGGGTGTGCAGGCGGCCAGCAGCATCGCCGCCCTGCACTATGATCCTGAAACCATTGATCAATCCAGCGCCAACGCCTATCTGGCGGCGCTGCAACAGCGCTTTAGCCTGCCGCGCCATTCGCGTTATAAACAGCCGCGCGCCAGCACCACCATGCCAGCGGATGCCATAGCCGTGTTCCTGCAAGGCCCGGCACCACAGCGCAACGGGCAAGCCTATTGCCGCTATGACGACATGCTGCGCGCGGTGTGCGAAGCCGCCGATGGCCGTCCGGTTGTGGTCAAACCGCATCCGCTTAAACCCGACCACGGGCTAGAGATTATCGAAAAGATCCGCGCCGAAGGCTTTGCGCCGATAACCACCGCCGCCAATGTGCATGACATTCTGGCAGCGGCGGCGGTGACGGTTTCGGTCAATTCCGCCGCCTGTCTGGAAGGCTTCTTGCACGGCAAACCCGCCGTGCTGTTTGGCCGGTCAGATTTTCACCATTTCGTCGAAACCGTGCAAACGCCGGCGGCCTTCCCCGCCGCCTTGGCCCGCGCGCTGACCACGCCGCGCAATGACGCCCGCGCGCTGTTTTGGTATCTGGGCCAGCACTGCCTTGATATCACCGCCAGCAGCTTTGACACCCGGCTTCTGGCCATCTTTGCAACGGCGGGCTTTGACGCAAACCGCCTTGGTTTGCACTAAGAAACCTTGCCAAACACCCGCAATGCGACTAAGGACGCGTGCACAGGAAGGGTCGGGCAATTGCCACGGCCCTTTGCGTATTCGGGCAAGACCGGCGGAGCCAACCGCATGGCCAGTGAAATAGATGAAAAGGAACTAAACTACATGTGCGCTAAAGCTACTATGGAAGACTTCGAAGCCCTTTTGAAAGAAAGCTTCGAAATTGACACCCCCGAAGAAGGTACGGTTGTCAAAGGCAAGGTCATTGCAATTGAAGCAGGCCAGGCCATCATCGACGTCGGCTACAAAATGGAAGGCCGCATCGATCTGAAAGAATTCGCTAATCCGGGCGAAGCTCCGAATATCAACGTCGGCGACACTGTTGAAGTGTATCTGGACCGCGTTGAAAACTCGCGTGGCGAAGCTCAGATCTCGCGCGAGAAAGCTCGCCGCGAAGAAGCTTGGGACCGTCTGGAAAAAGCATACGCTTCCGAAACCCGCGTCGACGGCGCGATCTTCGGCCGCGTCAAGGGTGGCTTCACTGTCGATCTGGGCGGCGCTGTTGCGTTCTTGCCGGGCTCGCAGGTTGACGTCCGTCCGGTGCGTGATGCTGGCCCGCTGATGGGCATGAAGCAGCCGTTCCAAATCCTGAAAATGGACCGTCGTCGCGGCAACATCGTTGTTTCGCGTCGTGCAATCCTTGAAGAATCGCGCGCCGAACAGCGTGCCGAAGTCATCGGCAACCTGACCGAAGGTCAGACTGTTGACGGCGTGGTCAAGAACATCACCGAATACGGTGCGTTCGTTGATCTGGGCGGCGTTGACGGCCTGCTGCACGTCACCGACATGGCTTGGCGTCGCGTCAACCACCCGTCGGAAATCCTGGCGATCGGCGAAACCGTCAAGGTTCAGGTCATCAAGATCAACAAAGACACCCACCGCATTTCGCTGGGCATGAAGCAACTGCAATCCGATCCGTGGGATGCTGTTGAAAAAATGTATGCCATCGGCACCGTGCACAAAGGCCGTGTCACCAACATCACCGATTACGGCGCCTTCGTCGAATTGGAAGCCGGTGTTGAAGGCCTGGTTCACGTCTCGGAAATGTCCTGGACCAAGAAAAACGTCCACCCCGGCAAAATCGTTTCGACCAGCCAGGAAGTGGAAGTCATGGTTCTGGAAATCGACAGCGCCAAGCGCCGCGTTTCCTTGGGCCTCAAGCAGACCCAGCGCAACCCGTGGGAAGTGTTTGCTGAAACCCATCCGGTCGGCACCAACATCGAAGGCGAAGTCAAGAACATCACCGAATTCGGTCTGTTCGTTGGCCTCGACAACGACATCGACGGCATGGTTCACCTGTCCGACCTGTCGTGGGACCAGCGCGGCGAAGACGCGATCCAGAACTACCGCAAGGGCGACACGGTTACCGCCGCTGTCACCGAAGTGGACGTCGAGAAAGAGCGTATCTCGCTCTCGATCAAAGCTCTGGGCGAAGACAACTTCACCGATGCAGTTGACGGCGTGAAGCGTGGCTCGGTTATCACCGTTGTGATCACCGCCATCGAAGAAGGCGGCGTTGAAGTCGAATACAACGGCGCCAAGTCGTTCATTCGCCGTTCGGACCTGTCGCGTGACCGTTCCGACCAGCGCCCCGAGCGTTTCTCGGTTGGCGACAAGATCGACGTTCGCGTCACCAACATCGACCCGAAGACACGTCGTCTGGGCCTGTCGATCAAGGCACGTGAGATCGCTGAAGAGAAAGAAGCAGTCGAGCAGTATGGCTCGTCCGATTCGGGCGCTTCGCTGGGCGACATCCTCGGCGCCGCTCTGAAGGGCGACCGGAACTGATCTGACCGTTAGCGGTAAACAAAAAGGGGCCCCGTGGCAACACGGGGCCCTTTGCTTTGGCGCAGTTAACCCGCATTTTTGTTTGTGCCATCGGAAATTATGCCTATAGTCCAAGGCACAACACAGTGGCGCGCCTAGAAACCCGGCAACTGGGACATGGCACCACAAGGGGGACTCGCGGATGATCCGTTCGGAACTGATCCAGAAAATCGCGGATGAAAATCCGCACCTGACGCAGCGCCATGTCGAGCGTATCGTCAACACTGTCTTCGAAGAAATCATCGACGCCCTTGCCAAGGGTGATCGGGTTGAACTGCGCGGCTTTGGTGCCTTCTCGGTGAAATCGCGCGATGCCCGCGTTGGCCGCAACCCCCGCACCGGCGAGGCTGTTCAGGTTGACGACAAGAAGGTCCCCTTCTTCAAAACCGGCAAACTGCTGCGCGATCGTCTGAACGGTAAATAAGCCGCACTTGCGCGCGCGGGCGGCAAGCCTGATATTGGGGCTGTCTAGCAAAAGGGCCGCCTGATGTTTCGTTACTTGCGCTATCTGCTGCTGGCCGTTTTGGCCATTGTGTTGCTGACGATGGCTTTGGCCAATCGCGAAACCGTTCTGATCAAGGCGATGCCCGATGATCTGGCGGCCTTCCTTGGCGTCAGCTGGCAGATTGAACTGCCGCTGTTTCTGGTGATCTTCGGCGGCATTGTCGGCGGTGTGCTGATCGGCTTCGTCTGGGAATGGTTCCGCGAACACAAACACCGCGCCGTTGCCTCGACCAAAGCCCGCGAAGTGTCGCGGCTGGAACGCGAACTTGCCACCATGCGCGACGCCACCTCTGTGCCGCAAGACGACGTGCTGGCGCTGCTTGATACCCCGAAAGCCCGCTAACCATGGCCGACATTCGTGTGAAAATCTGCGGTCTGCGCACCGCCGCTGACCTTGCGGCTGTGGCCGCAAGCGGGGCCGCCTATGCCGGTTTTGTGTTCTTTGCCAAAAGCCCGCGCAACCTGACCATTGCAGAGGCGCGCGCGCTTACCCTTGCCGCCCCGCCCGGTTTGGCAAAAGTTGCGCTGGTGGTGAACGCCGACGATGCCACCCTTGATGCCATAACCGAAGCGATGCCGCTGGATATGCTGCAACTTCACGGCCACGAATCGCCAGATCGGGTGGCCGAAATTCGCAGCCGCTATGGCCTCCCGGTGATGAAAGCGGTGGGCGTTGCCGATGAAGGCGACCTTGCGGCGGTGTTCGATTATTCTCTGGTGGCAGATCAACTGCTGATCGACGCAAAACCACCGAAAAACGCCGACCTGCCCGGCGGCAACGGCCTGTCCTTCGATTGGCGACTGGTGGCGCAACGCCGCTGGCTGCGGCCGTGGATGCTGGCCGGCGGCCTGACCCCCGAAAACGTCGCGCAAGCGATCCGGCTGACCAATGCGCGGCAGGTCGATGTGTCCTCCGGCGTCGAAAGCGCGCCGGGCGTCAAAGACCCCGCCCGCATCGCCGCCTTTGTCAAAGCTGCCATCCAAGACGGCCCGCCGATCCTGCGCTAGCGCCGCCCAGAAACAGAGCATACGCCATGTCGCCCTACATCACCCTTGGCGCCAAAGATCCGGCAACCTCGCACGCGTTTTATCAGGCCGTGCTGGCCACCATCGGCTGGGCGGCGCATGCCGAATTTCCCGGCGGTTGGGTGGCCTATTCCGAAGCAGGGCGCGGCGAAGGCTTTCACTTCTGGATCTGTCCACCCTTCAACGGCGCCCCCGCCACGGCGGGCAATGGCGTGATGCTGGGCCTGCCCGCCCGCAACCGGGCCGAGGTTGACGCCTTCTATCAAACCGCCCTGGCGCAGGGCGGCAGCGACGAAGGCGCACCGGGTCTGCGCGCCATATATGGCCCGAACTGGTATGCCGCCTATCTGCGCGACCCCTCTGGCAACAAGCTGGCCGTGGTGTGCAATTCTTAACGCCGCGTAAATGCGACGCTGTAAGGCATTGATTTTTATTGGCCGGTTTTGCGTCGCACTGACGGACAGCGGTTTAGAACGCCTTGAAGGTCATCGTGGTCAAGGTCCGCACGATGCCCGGAATATCAAACAGCCGCTCTGACAGATAATGCCCGACATCCTCATCATCGGGGATGTAGATTTTCGCAATCAGGTCATATTCGCCGCTGGTCGAATACAGCTCTGACACCACTTCGCGGTCATAAATCGCGGTGGCAACCTCATAGGTCTTGCCGGGGGTGCAGCGGAACTGAACAAAAACGCAGATCATCGGGGGCCTCCAATTTTGGCCACCCTAGCCAAAGCCGCCGTCATGCGAAAGCCTAAGCCGCGTCCTCGCCGCCCGAAAGCGTCAGCGGGGCCGCCGCCACCTTCAGGTCCGCCACCGTCAGCCCCTGCTGCGGCCGCGCCAACCGGTTGCGCACCACCCACATCAGCCGCTTTTCCGCCCGCGTGATCGCCACATAGGCCAGCCGTTTCCACAGCGGCACCCCCGCCTCGGATCGCCCCGCCATCGCCGCCGCATAAAGATCGGGCGCGAACACCTGCACCGTCTCCCACTGCGACCCCTGCGCCTTATGGATCGTCACCGCCGCACCATGCAAAAACGCCGCCCCCATCTTGGCGGCATGCGGAATGAACGGTTCTTCCTCGTCGGGCTTTTCAATCTTGATGATCGACGCCGCCGACAGCTGCGGCTCTTCCGCCCCCACGACGTGCAGCTTGGCAAACCCCTCGCGGTTGCCCGCCCCCAGATAAATTACCTGCGCGCCCTTGATCAGCCCACGCGCCTCAAGATCAATCCGCTTCTTGCGATGCTTCAACGGCAGCTCGATCCCGTCGCAAATCAGCGGCTCTCCGGGCAGCAAATCATGCTCCGGCGCACCATGCGCCGCCCGAAACGCGGTGATCAGCCGGATCCGCGTCGCGTTGCGCCACACCAGCACCGGCGACCGCGCCATCAGATCGGCATCGACCCGTTCGGCCCAAACCACCCGATCATCACTTCGCGCCGCCTTTTCAACCATGCGCTCGAATTCTTCGAACCCGATGTTCGGGTCGGCCAAAGCATGCGCCAGATCCAAAATCGGGTTATCCTGCGCCTGCCGGTGAATCCGCGACAGCGTCAGCTTGCGGCCCTCGCCCAGCCGGTCAAACACCATCTCGCCCGACAGCCCCACCGGCGCCAACTGCGCCGGATCGCCAAACAGCACCAAAGCCGGAAAGATCTCGCGCAGATCGTCCAACGCGCGTTCATCCAACATCGAAGATTCGTCGACAAAGCCGATATCCAGCGGCTCTTCCCGCCGCTTCCAGCCCTTGATGAAATCGCTGCCCCGCAGCCCCGCCGCGGCAAGCGCCCCCGGAACCGATGCCACGGTCTGATAAAAGGCATGCGCGCGGTCCAGCGCCAGCTCGGTCAGCCCTTCAATCACCGGGCGGCTGCCCTGCCCGGTCAACCACTCGGCAATCTTTTCATACTGCGGGTCATACACCGGCGTATAAAGAATGCGGTGAATGGTGGTCGCGGGCACACCGCGCATCCGCAACACCGACGCCGCCTTGTTGGTCGGTGCCAAAATCGCCAGCGTCCGGCGATCTTTCCGCTTTTTCGGCTCGTAATCGCCCGAAACCAGATCAACCCCAGCCGCCGCCAGCGCCTTGTAAAGACTGGCCAGCAACATGGTCTTACCCGACCCGGCCTTGCCAACCACGGCCAGAACGCTTGACTTGCCTTCCGGGCGCGGCTCTAGCCCGCCGTTTTCAAGATCAACGCCCATGGCAAACAATTCCGCAGCAACGCGGTCAAAGGCTTCGGCCTGATCTTCGGAAAAGGTAAGCTTTGCAGGGGTAAGATCGGTCATGTCCCGACCATATGCCATGCCCCGGCGAAGGGCCAGTGGCACACCGAAACAGCATCGCCGTTTTCGGGGCCACCATTGCAAACCTTATCCCTGTTGTCCGCAAAGGGGCGCTGCCCCCGCCTTCGGCTCCCCCGGGATATTTGCGCCAATGTGAAATTGACCACATTCACATTGGTAAAAATATCCTCGGGGGTGAGCGTAGCGAGGGGGCGGAAAGCCCCCTGCCTTTGCATAGGCGTGCTGTTCGCCCCAGTCAGCGGTTCAGGCTGGCGTCTAGCGTGTCTTCAAAGGTGCGCAACCCGGTGCGCGGTGCCTGCACCAGCACGGCCATGTTGCCGGGTTTGTGCTTGTTGGTGCGCATCAGCATGTGGGCCGCAGGGATTTCCGCCCAAGGGAAGACTTCGGACATGCAAGGGTCGATCCGGCGTTCGACCATCAGCTTGTTCGCCGCCGCCGCCTGCTTCAGATGCGCAAAGTGGCTGCCCTGCAGGCGCTTCTGGTGCATCCACATATAGCGCACGTCGAAGGTGCAGTTGAAGCCGCTGGTGCCAGCGCAGATCACCACCATGCCGCCCTTTTTGCACACCAGCGACGACACCGGGAAGGTAGCCTCGCCCGGGTGTTCGAACACCATGTCGACGTTCACGCCTTTGCCGGTGATATCCCAGATCGCCTTGCCGAACTTGCGCGCTTCTTTCAGCCAATCGTTATATTCCGGCGTGTTCACCGTTGGCAGTTGGCCCCAGCATTTGAAATCCTTGCGGTTGATCACGCCCTTGGCGCCCAGCCCCATCACGAAGGGCCGCTTGTCTTCTTCCGAGATCACCCCGATTGCATTCGCGCCGGCGGTGTTGATCAGTTGGATCGCGAAGGACCCAAGGCCGCCCGAGGCGCCCCAGACCAGCACGTTTTGCCCCGGTTTCAGATCATGCGGTTCATGGCCGAACAGCATGCGGTAAGCGGTGGCCAGCGTCAGGGTGTAGCAGGCGGATTCTTCCCATGTCAGGTGCTTGGGGCGTGGCATCAATTGTTGCGCCTGCACGCGGGTGAATTGCGCAAACGACCCGTCGGGGGTTTCATAGCCCCAGATGCGCTGGCTGGGCGAAAACATCGGGTCGCCGCCGTTGCACTCTTCGTCGTCGCCGTCGTCCTGGTTGCAATGCACCACGACCTCGTCGCCAACCTTCCAGCGCTTCACCTTGTCGCCCACCGCCCAGACGATGCCCGCCGCATCAGACCCGGCAACGTGCAGCGGCTGCTTGTGGCCATCAAACGGGCTGACCGGCACGCCCAAGGCGGCCCAGACGCCGTTGTAGTTCACGCCCGCCGCCATCACCAAGACCAAGACTTCGTGGCTGTCGATCTTCCAGGTGTCGACCACTTCGACCTGCATCGCGGTGTCGGGTTCGCCGTGGCGTTCCTTGCGGATCGCCCACGCATACATTTTTGCCGGAACATGGCCCAACGGCGGCATCTCACCGATCTCATAAAGATCCTTTACCGGCGCGTCATAGGGGGTAATCGCCAAAGCCGTATCCAATGCCATGCTTGCCTCCATCGCAATGCCGCGCCGCAGAATCGGGCGGGTTATGCGATTGATAAAGGGCTTATGCGCAACAATGCAATAGCGTAGAGTTATATTTTGTAATTTTATGTCCGCCGCGTCGCAGCATCTTCCAGCCTTTGCCAGATTGGGGCCGCATAAAACGCCAACAGCGCATTGCAGCCTGGCTTTGGCCGCAGGTCTGCGCCGATCAGCCCGCGTGCAATCAGCGGGGCCAGCCCTTCGTTAAGCGTGGCGGCGCGGCCCTGCGGCGCCAGTTTCAGCACGGCGCCTTGCGCCAACAACCGCGCCTCTAGCGCCGCAACGGCGCTGGCCAAGGCGGCGTGATCGGTGGGCGCGCCCTGCAGCGCGGCAGCAACCAAAGGCACCGGCAGCACCGGCACCACTTTTTCGATTTCGGCCATCAGATGATTGCCAAGCGTGTCCACCGGTTCACCCGGATGCGCCGCAAGAAAGGCGCGCAGCGAGACCGGCGGGCCAAAACCTGCCGCCGCGGTGCCAAAGCCTTTGAACGTGCCGCGCAGCTTGCGCCACAGGGTGCGCAGCGCAAACCCCAAGATTGTCAGCGGCTTACCGCGAAATCGCCGCGTGCCAGCCTGCGCGGCATCGGTCAAGATCCGGTCTTCCAGCACCCGGTCATAGCCAAGCCCAACCGGCACGAACACCACGTCGCGCCCGGCCGGATCATAGCCCTGCACCATATAGCTTAGCAGCCCCATCCGCGCCGCACCGACCCGCCCATCAAGGCTTAGCCCGCCTTCGGGAAAGATTGCCTGTGTTGCGCCTTCGGCCGTAGCCATCTGCACATAGCGTGCCAGCACCCGCCGATACAGCGTGTTGCGGCTGCCGCGCCGGATGAAATACGCGCCCATCGCGCGGATCAGCCGCGAAAGCGGCCACAGCCGCGCCCATTCCCCCACCGCATAAGAAATCGCCGACCGGTTCGCCACCAACCAGGTGATCAGTACATAATCCATGTTACTGCGATGATTCATCACGAAAATCACCGTGGCCTTCGGGTCTATCCGCCCCAAGGCCGCATCAACCTTGCCGATCCGCACGCGGTAAATAAACCGGCTGAGCCACCGCGCCAGACGGATGGCAAAACCGAAATACACCGTCGCGGAAAACCCCGGCACGATTTCGCGGGCATAGCCGCGCGCCTCTTCAAACGCGACAGACCCGGGCACCCCGGTTTCGGCGGCATGGTCGGCCACCGCCTCTAGCACCTTCGGGTCATAAGACAGCCGCACCACCATGTCTTGCCGCCGCGCCAGCTTGAACAGGTCGATCGGGCGATCAAGCCGGGCGTTCAGCCGCCCCACAGCCTTTTCCATCCGCTTGCGAAAGAACCAGCGCACCGACGGGAATAGAAAATGCGACAGGAACGTGATCGCCGCGAAAGCAAGGATCAGGATCAGCAACCAAAAGGGAACCGCGACGGGCTGTGTCATGGCGCAATACTTGCATGCCCACAGCAGCGCCGCAAAGCGTCGTCCGCCGATTATCGCCCTGAGCCACAGATTTATTCGGTATAGTAATAATCGCCGGTTTCGCAGACGTTGACGTTTGCCTTCTGCAACACCGTGCCGTCTTCGAACACCGCCCGGAAATCAAACGTGCAATAGCCGTTGGCATTGTCGAAATTCAGCCGCATCGACGCGCCGCTTGCCAGCGTCGACGCCCCCATCACATCGCTGCCCCAGCGCGACGCGCCGGAATTGGTGCTGTAGAATTTATACAGCGTCAGTCCGGTGTCGTTATGAATTTGCACATGCCGGTCATAGGCCTGCGCCGAAAGCGCAGAGGCGGCCAGCAGCAAACTTGCAAGGCTTAGGCACAGCGGGGTTTTCAACATATCATCCTCGTTCAAATCGACAGGGTTGGCTTCAATGCAGCCAATTTCGCCCCGCCCCGCGATTTTTTCAAATGACAAGACCTGTCATCTAGCGCGCCCATTGGCGCAAAAATTGCCGCGATGCAGCGAATTGACACTTGCGATAAATTGCTCTTAATGCTGCACTGACGAAAGAATGTTACCAACGCGATTCAGGAGGCCCCGATGTCGGCAGCGCATACCACGGCGAAAGACGCCCCTTGGCTGTTCCGCACCTATGCGGGCCATTCCACCGCTGCGGCCTCGAATGCGCTATACCGCACCAATCTCGCCAAGGGCCAAACCGGCCTGTCGGTGGCCTTCGATCTGCCGACCCAGACCGGCTATGATTCAGACCACGAACTGGCCAAGGGCGAGGTTGGCAAGGTCGGCGTGCCGGTGAACCACTTGGGCGATATGCGCGCCCTGTTCCGCGATATTCCGCTGGAACAGATGAACACCTCGATGACGATCAACGCCACCGCGCCTTGGCTGTTGGCGCTGTATATCGCGGTGGCCGAAGAACAGGGTGCCGATGTGGCCGCCCTGCAAGGCACGGTGCAAAACGACATCATCAAGGAATACCTGTCGCGCGGCACCTATATCTGCCCGCCCAAACCCAGCCTGCGGATGATCACCGACGTGGCGGCCTATACGCAAAAACACCTGCCGAAATGGAACCCGATGAACGTGTGTTCCTATCACCTGCAAGAAGCTGGTGCGACGCCGGAACAAGAACTTGCCTTCGCGCTGGCAACCGCTTGTGCGGTGCTGGATGATCTAAAAGGTAAAGTATCTGCCGAAGATTTCCCGAATATGGTGGGCAGAATATCGTTTTTTGTAAACGCGGGCATCCGCTTTGTGACCGAACTTTGCAAGATGCGCGCCTTCGTCGATCTGTGGGACGAGCTGTGCGAAACCCGCTATGGCATCACCGAAGCCAAGTATCGCCGCTTTCGCTACGGCGTGCAGGTCAACTCGCTGGGCCTGACCGAACAGCAGCCCGAAAACAACGTCTACCGCATCCTGATCGAAATGCTGGCGGTCACGCTTTCCAAAAAAGCCCGCGCCCGCGCCGTGCAACTGCCCGCTTGGAACGAAGCTCTTGGCCTGCCGCGCCCGTGGGATCAGCAGTGGTCGCTGCGGATGCAGCAGATCCTGGCCTATGAAACCGACCTGCTGGAATATGACGATCTGTTCGATGGCAACCCGGCGATTGATCGCAAGGTTGCGGCCCTGAAAGACGGTGCGCGCGCCGAACTGGCGCAGATCGACGCGATGGGCGGCGCGGTTGCCGCCATCGACTATATGAAAGGCCGCTTGGTCGAAGCCAACGCTGACCGCATCGCCAAGATCGAAACCAAGGAAACCACCGTCGTCGGCGTCAACCGCTGGACCGAAACCACCCCCAGCCCGCTGACCGCAGGCGATGGTGCGATCATGGTCGCAGACCCGCAGGCCGAAGCCGATCAGATCGCCCGCCTGACAGCATGGCGGCAGTCGCGCGACGAAGCAGCCGTGCAAGCTGCGCTGAACGCGCTGCGCGCCGCTGCCGCTTCGGGCCAAAATGTCATGCCCGCCTCGATTGCCGCGGCCAAAGCCGGTGCCACCACCGGCGAATGGGGGGCAATGGTGCGCGCCGCCTTTGGCGAATACCGCGCCCCAACGGGCGTGTCGCGCAACCCATCCAACCGCACCGAAGGGCTGGAACCCATCCGCGAGGCTGTGCAAGCCGTGTCGGCCAAACTGGGCCGCCCGCTGAAATTCCTTGTTGGCAAACCGGGGCTTGATGGCCATTCGAACGGCGCCGAACAAATCGCCGCCCGCGCCCGCGACTGCGGCATGGACATCCATTACGAAGGCATCCGCCTGACGCCCGCTGAAATCGTCGCTGCCGCCGTCGATCAAGACGCGCATGTCATCGGCCTGTCGATCCTGTCGGGCAGCCACCTGCCGCTGATCCGCGAGGTGCTTGACCGCATGCGCGCCGCCGACCTGTCGGTGCCGCTGGTGGTGGGGGGCATCATCCCCGAAGACGACGCCACCGCCCTGCGCGCGCTTGGCGTGGCCGCCGTCTACACGCCAAAGGATTTCGAACTGAACCGCATCATGCTTGATATCGTCGGGCTGGTAGACCGCAGCCCGCTGGCGGCCGAATGATCTGACGAAATCTCGTCAGGCTTCGCGCCACTTGCGCTAGATCAAATCAGCCGCCGGTTTGGCATGTCACACCGTCTTCAACGCAAATTGGAGGCGACGATGTTTGACCGGATCAAAGCTTTGATGCACCGCTGGCAAGACCTGAAAGAGGTTTCGCAACTTTCCGATCGTGATCTTGACGATCTGGGCATGACCCGGGGTCAGGTCGAAGCCTTCGTGCGGATGCCGCATGACGTGCCAGACCGGGTGCTGGCCATGGCCGAAATCTTTGGCCTGTCAGAAGATCAGGTCAAGGCCGATCACGCCGCCTACACCGATCTGCTTTACACCTGCGGCCAGTGCAAAGAACGCGGCGCCTGCCGCTTGGTGCTGGATCGCGGCGACCTGTCGCGCCCGTCGGATGCCGAATTCTGCCTGAACAAATCCACCTTCGAATCTCAGGCCGCCTGAACGCCGGGGGTTCCCTGCGCCCGCGCGCTGTCATAGCCTCCGCCCAAACAGGAGGTTTCGATGACATTTCATATTGGTGCCAAGCCCGGCGAAATTGCCGAAACCGTGCTTTTGCCGGGCGACCCCTATCGCGCCCGTTGGGCGGCGCAGAAGTTTCTTGAAAACCCGGTCTTGGTTAACGAAGTCCGTGGCATGCTGGGCTATACCGGCACATGGCGCGGCCACCGTGTCACCATCCACGGGTCGGGCATGGGCATGCCGTCGCTGTCGATCTATGCCAACGAATTGATGAAGGACTACGGCGCGCAAACCCTGATCCGCATCGGCTCTGCGGGCGCGCTGCAGCATCACGTCAAGGTGCGCGATGTGGTGCTGGCGCAAACCGCCTCGACCGCCGGAAGCCCGTCGCGCACGATGTTTCGTGAATTAAACTTCGCCCCCTGCGCCGATTTCGGCCTGCTTTCGGCGGCCCATACTGCCGCGCAGAAAATCGGTGTGCCAGTGCATGTCGGCGGCATCTATTCGTCCGACACCTTCTATGACGAACGCCCCGATCTGTCGCAGCAGTTGCAGCGCCACGGCACGCTCTGCGTCGAAATGGAAGCCGCCGAACTTTACATGCTCGCCGCCCGCTACCAACGCCGCGCGCTGGCCGTGCTGACGATTTCGGATCACATCCTGACAGACGAGGCGCTTCCCGCCGATCAGCGCGAAACCAGCTTCGGCGCCATGGTCGAAGTGGCGCTTGAAGCCGCCTTCGCCTAACGCCCTAACGGAGAGTTTCATGCAAAACCGGCAACTTGGCCCGCAAGGCCCGATGGTTTCGGCCATCGGCCTTGGCGCAATGTCGTTCGGCGGCATCTTTGGTGCCACCACCCGCGACGAAAGCTTCGCCTGCCTTGATGCCATGCTCGACGCCGGCATCACCTTCATCGACACCGCCAACATCTACGGCATGGGCATCAGCGAAGATGTCATCGGCCAGTGGCTTGCCAGCCGCCGCCCGCAGCACATCACCCTTGCCAC
>Ga0255096_1000434_pt1 | contig 20241 bp, 10 predicted proteins | sample Colum_Atlam_RepA_2_FD_188563 | JGI IMG/M metagenome (GOLD analysis project Ga0255096, IMG submission 188563) | Freshwater microbial communities from Columbia River, Oregon, United States - Colum_Atlam_RepA_8d | ecosystem: Environmental > Aquatic > Freshwater > River | place: USA: Oregon... | reverse complement strand
GTCCGAGCAGGATGACTGGCTCCCCGCAGCTTTCGACAACCTCACACAATGCGTCCACGTAGCCCTTGAGCGTTGCACGCGCCGGCGGTAGAGGATTTTCGCCATGGCCTGGAAGATCGGGCGTAAGGACTCGATGGCCTTGTGCCTGCAGTAATGGTGTCAGCAAAGCCCAGCACCGGCTGTCGTGCCAGGCACCGTGGACGAGGACAAAAGTGTTGTATTTCAAGTGTTGATAACCTGTTGATAAGTCAGGGAAACGGTGGGGCAACTCCCCTGTATCCGTTGCCAAATTTATTGCTGAGTTTGCCATCCTGATCTGTTATCTTGCCGGCAATTCGGGACTACTGCCATTCGGGAACCTCGCAGCCAATGCGACTGAAAAGTATCAAGCTTGCAGGCTTCAAATCCTTCGTCGATCCGACCACCGTCAACCTCCCAAGCAACCTCTGTGCGATCGTAGGCCCCAACGGTTGTGGCAAGTCCAATATCATCGATGCGGTGCGATGGGTAATGGGCGAAAGCTCTGCCAAAAACCTGCGTGGCGAACAGATGACCGACGTCATCTTCAACGGTTCCAGCAACCGCAAACCGGTGGGTCAAGCCTCGGTTGAGTTGGTGTTCGACAACAGCGAGCGTCGGATCACCGGCGAATACGCGGCCTATACCGAAATTTCCGTCAAGCGCGTAGTCAATACCGAAGCACAGTCCACGTATATGCTCAACGGCACCAAGTGCCGTCGTCGCGATATCACTGACATCTTCCTGGGAACTGGACTCGGTCCGCGCAGCTATTCGATCATTGAGCAGGGCATGGTGTCGCGCCTGATCGAATCAAAGCCGGAAGACCTGCGCATCTTTATCGAAGAAGCGGCCGGTATCTCGAAGTATAAGGAGCGCCGCAAGGAGACGGAAAGCCGCATCAGCCGCACCAAGGAAAACCTTGAACGCCTTACTGACATCCGCGAAGAATTGGAACGCCAACTTCAACACCTGCAGCGCCAAGCCAAGGCGGCCGAGAAATATCGGGAATTCAAACAGGAAGAGCGGGACACAACTGCCCGTGTGCAAGCGCTGCGATGGCAGCGGCTTGATGCCGAACTGGCCGGCTCACAAGAACTGATCAGCGAGCTCGAGATCACGTTGGAAGCGGGCATTGCCGAGTACCGCGCCATTGAAGCCGAGATCGAACAGTTCCGTGCCGGTGGCAGCGAAGCAAACGAAACCTACCAACGCATCCAGGCCCAGTATTACAGCCTTGGCAGCGATATCTCGCGCATCGAGCAGAACATCGAGCATCAGCGCCAGCGCAAACGTCAGCTGGAAGACGATCTGCGTGACACCATGGATATATTGAGCCGCGCTCAAACCGAATTGCAGACCGACCTCACGCGCATCACCACGCTCGACGAAGAAGTCTCGATGCTGGAGCCACAGCTCGAAGATATCAGCGCGCAAGAAGACCAGACGACGTTGGCACTCGAGCAGGCAGAACAAGCGATGCAGCGCTGGCAGCACGACTGGGACCAGTTCAATCAGGACAGCTCCAGCACTGTCCGCAAGGCCGAAGTCGAGCAGCAGCGCATCAATCATCTTGAAAACATTGTCGATCGCGGAATTGCGCGCAAAACCGCACTCGGCAAGGAACTCGAAGGCCTTGCGACCGATCCTGAGGCCGAACAGCTAGCGATGCTCGAGAACAACCTTGGCGAACTCAGCCTGCGGCAGGGGGATCTGGAAAAACAAAGCGCAGGCCTCAATACCCGTATCGACCAGACGCGTAAACAGTTGCAGGAAACCAACAGTCAGTTGAGCGGGCAGCGCAGCCAGTTGCAAGCTCTGCTGGGTCGTCAGGCGTCACTGGAGGCACTGCAGCAGCAGGCATTGGGCAGTAAGCAGCAGACTCGTCAGCGTTGGCTCGAAAAGAACCAGCTTGCAGGCAAGGTCCGCCTCGTCGATGGTCTCAAGGTTACAAGTGGCTGGGACAAAGCAGTGGAAACCGTGCTGGGGGAGCACCTGCAGGCCCTGCGCGTTGATGACCTCGCAAAACTCGAAACTGCGTTGCAGGATTTCAGCGAAGGACAGGTGGTATTGCACGATGGTTACGCTGCTCAAGACACTAGTGGCCGCAACCCGCAGTTGGCGAAACACGCCTTGATCGACCAAGTGACGTCGACGACTTCACTGGCCAGCGTACTCGCCGGCATCTACACCGCCGACAATCTCGCTGAAGGGCTCGGCCTGCGCCAGCACCTTCAGGTCGGTGAATCCTTGATCACGCGAGAAGGCGTGTGGCTTGGACGCGACTGGGTACGGCTGGCTCGGGGGTTTGATGAGAAAGCCGGCATGATCCAGCGTCAGGAAGAACTCAACAGCGTTGGTGAGCAGATCAGTGCGATCGAAGCCGCTGCCGATGAACTGTTGGCGCAGGCGGAAGATAACCAACAGGCGCTACGCTCGCTCGAGCAGGAAAAGGAAGACATCATCCGTGACCTCGGCGTGGTCAATCGTGAACTGACGGCGATCAGCTCCGACCGGTCGGCCCGGCTCATGAAGATCGAGCAGGTTACTGAGCGTCGCAAGCGGTTGCGCGGTGAAATCGATGAGCTGGAAAAGCAGCTCCACATTGAGCAAACCAACATTGCCACGGCGCGTAACGGCCTCCAGATCGCACTCGATAAGATGGAGTTCGACAACGCCCGCCGCGAAGAACAGCTGGTCGGCCGCGATGAATACCGCCGTGTGCTCGATCAGGCGCGGCATAAAGCCCGTGAAGAACGCGAACAAGCGCATCAACTGGCGTTGCGACACCAGACGTTACTGGCGCAGTTGTCATCCCTTCGAATTACGCTGGAACGTGTGTCAGCCCAAGTGAAGAGTTATGAATTGCGACGTGATCAATTGCTGGAGCACCTGAAGACCACTGATGATCCGCTGCCGGGCCTGAAGGAAGAGCTTGAGATCAAACTGGATTCTCGCCAGGCGCTCGAACGTCAACTGTCGGAGTCGCGCGGCAAGGTCGAAGAGTTTGTGCAGGGCCTGCGTACTCTTGAAAATCGCCGCCACCAGACACAAGATCACACACAGCGGGTGCGTGATGAACTCGTCACCCTCAAGCTCAACAGTGAAGGTGCCCATGTGAAACGTGCCGCGCTGGCGCAGCAACTAATGGAGAGCCAATACGATCTGCAGACGGTTCTCGCCGCGATGCAGCCAGACGCCAGCGAGACGGTCTGCGAGCAGGAACTTGAACAGATTGCGGGCCGGATTCAGCGCCTTGGGCCCATCAATTTGGCTGCAATCGACGAGTACAGCACGCAGTCGCAACGCAAGATTTATCTCGACGCGCAGAATTCAGAGCTGGAACGCGCACTTGAAACGCTGCAAAACGCCATCCGCAAGATCGACAAGGAAACTCGTACACGCTTCAAGGAGACCTTCGACAAGATCAACAATGGCCTGCAGGCACTATTCCCGAAAGTGTTCGGTGGGGGTCACGCCTATCTCGATATGGTAGGCGAAGATCTGCTTGATACGGGCGTCGCCATCATGGCGCGTCCTCCGGGCAAGAAAAACAGCACCATCCATCTGCTGTCCGGTGGTGAAAAAGCTATGACGGCCATTGCGCTGGTATTCTCGATCTTCCAGCTCAACCCGTCACCGTTCTGTATGCTCGATGAGGTGGACGCCCCCTTGGATGATGCGAACGTCGGTCGCTATGCTGCGCTGGTGAAGGAGATGTCGGCAGTTGTGCAGTTCATTTTCATCACACACAATCGACTGACCATGGAGGCTGCCAACCAACTGTTGGGCGTCACCATGCACGAGCCTGGTGTCTCGAGGCTTGTTACCGTCGATATCGAAGAAGCTGCCGAACTGGCAGCCATGTAGTCCGGGTCAGCCATGCAAAAGCTGGATTGGTTAGTCGTTGCTACTGTCGTTGCCATTGTTCTGGTGCTGCTGGACGGCTTTCGCCGCAAGTGGATCGAGCGACGCAACCGCGTAGTGGTGAAGCTCGACCGCAACATCCTGCAAGAAGACATTGATCTCGACAGATTGCCGAATTCCGAGCTGCCCAATGGTGGAGCGCGCACGTTGCCGCGCGCCGGTGACCCTGCTCCAGTTCCCCGCAAACGCTCTTTCAATCTCAAGGATGGCCGCGACCGTCGGGGTGACGATGACGCGGAGTCGGCACCCTCCTTGCCACAGGTCCAATCGGTACCTGTGCTTATGGACCCCGTAGAGATCGAAGAGACGGATATTGAGCATGCCAATGTCTTCGTAACTGTCGAAACCACCGTGATAGAACTCGAGGAATTGATTGTCGATGACGGCTTGCCACCCGAAGTTCTGGCCGGTCTTGATCGCGAATTTGCCGATGACAAGGCAACGGTTGCTTCAGCAACTGCAGAGAAGGATTCTGTGTTGAACGCGTACGACGGCGGCGGCTCGCAACATGCCGATACCGATGATTCGGAACGCCTTGCAGACGATGAGGAAACCCTGGATGAAACCGGTCTGATCGACGAACTGGCTGATCGATTTGTCGCCACCGAACCCGATCCACTGATGGACGGCTATGCTGAAAACAGCAGTGATGATGAGGAGTTCGACCAGCAGGAAGCCGAGGAATTCGCCGATGCATTGGCATCAGAATACGAAGTGGCTGCGTTGGCGGAATCTGGTGATGAAGACGATCTCGATGCTGAAAGTATTGATGCTGTCGACAATGACGATGCTGCAGAAGAAACAGCTGACCAAGATGCAGATGGGCAGGATGAGGATCAACAGGACGACGAAGATGCCGAGTACGATCCCTACGACGACGATGATAATTATGAAAACGAACCGGCCCTGCTTGAAAACGCCTACCGGCTGGCCGCCAGCCATTTCCAGCGGCCGCCAGCACCTACAGAACCCCGCATAGAGCCTGGTTTCGGGGAAGCCGGCCAGTCGGCAGAGTTCGAGCCTGCAGAAGCAATGACTGCCGGGCTGGACGAGAGCTCAATGGCTGCCTTCCTTGATGAAGAGCAGGAAGAAATCCGTGCGTGGCGCAACCAGTCAGTCACCCAGCAGAGTGTCGTTGTGCAGACGTCGGCTCCAATCACTCAAGCTGCTGCTCCTGCTCTTGCTCCCGCTCCGGCACCCGTTCCTCGGGCACAGTCGCAAGCGCCGTTGGAGTCGATGGTTAAAGTGACCATCCCGTCGCTGATTCATCCGCTGGAATCTGTGGTGCCATCGATACCGCCTGCGCCACGGTTGCCGTTAGAGCCGGAGCCTGTCGCAAAACCGGTGGTCAAGCCGGCAGCACCAAAAGAGAGCCGCCCCGGCTTTTGGGAAACTGCGGGCAAGGCTGTCAGTAATGTCGGCAAGGCAGCTGCCAAGGCGGCTGCTACAGCACGTGCCAACCAGGGCGAACTGTTCCAGCATGTCGACGAGCCATCCCCACCGCAGATTGAAGAACCTACAGTGGAGAGCGGTCCGCAGGAAGTCATCATCATCAACGTCATGGCCAAGGCCGGTCAGTACTTCTATGGTGACGAGTTGCTGCCGGTTCTGCAGCATTTCGGCATGCGGCTAGGCAGTATGAACATCTTCCACCGTCACACCGAAGCTGACGGCACTGGTCCAGTCATGTTTAGTATGGCCAATATGGTTAAACCCGGTACATTCACGCTGGCTGCGATGCAGGAGCTGGTGACCCCTGGCATTAGCTTCTTCGTCCAGATGCCGAACCGTCATGGCAACATGAAGGCATTCGAACAGATGCTTGCCATCGCAAGTGCTGTGAAACAGGCGCTAGATGGCGACCTGAAAGACGAGCGGCGCAGTGTGTTGACACGCCAGACCGTCGAACACTGCCGCCAACGCATCCGCGATTTCGAGTTATCGTTGTTGTCCCGCAAATAGGGTTGAGGTGTTGCCATGACGGATTCTGTGGCAGTGCAGGCTGAACTGGCGGAACTGCGCCGGCAGATCAATTACCACAATTTGCGCTACCACCAGCTCGATACTCCCACCATCACCGACCAGGATTACGACAGGCTTTTCCAACGACTGCTTGAACTTGAAACAGCCCATCCATCACTTGTCACTGTAGATTCACCAACGCAGCGTGTGGGCAGTGCGCCACAAAGCGGATTTGTGCAGGTGACGCACATCCTGCCCATGCTGTCCCTCGATAAGGTGTTCAACGAAGAGGATCTGCAGCGCTTTGAGGAACGCTGCAAGAAGCGTCTGCAACTCGATGATGAACTGGCCTACAGCTGCGAACCCAAGATTGATGGTATCGCTGTCAGTCTGATTTATGAGCGCGGGCTGTTGGTGCGTGGCGCCACGCGTGGTGATGGCAGCACAGGTGAAGATATTACCCATAACATCAAGACCGTGCGTGATATTCCGCTGCGGCTGCAGGGGAGTGCTTTTCCTGAAGTACTGGAAATACGCGGTGAGGTCTATATCGGCAAGAGCAGTTTTGCGCACATGAACGATGCTGCGCTGCAGCGTGCTGAACGGACCTTCGTCAATCCGCGCAATGCAGCAGCCGGTATGCTGAGGCAAAGAGATTCGCGCGACACCGCCAGACGGCCGCTGAAAATGTTCTGCTACAGCACCGGCTTGCTCGAAGGAGGTGAGTTGCCCGATACCCTCGATGGCATCTTTAACCGTCTGGAGCAATGGGGACTCCCATTGAATCCGCTGCGCCGGACTGTGAGCGGCATCAATCAGTGCCTAGGCTATTGCAACGATTTGCTGCAGCATCGCAACAGCCTTGATTATGAGATCGATGGCGTTGTTATCAAGATCAACAGTCTTGGGCAGCAGCAAGTCCTTGGCATCAACGCCCGGACGCCACGCTGGGCAATGGCCTACAAGTTTCCCGCCGAAGAAGTTGCCACTCGGCTGCTGGACGTCGAATTCCAGGTGGGACGTACCGGCACCATTACGCCGGTGGCACGTCTGGAACCGGTGTTCGTTGGTGGAGTAACGGTCAGCAATGCCACGCTGCACAATATGGATGAAGTGAAGCGGCTTGGAGTGAGAATCGGCGACCGCGTCGTGGTAAGACGAGCCGGCGATGTCATTCCCAAGATTGTCAGTGTTGTCCCCGTCGATCATGTGACCGAATTGGATCTTGCAGGAATCGGTGTACCAACGATTGCTGCCAGCGAGGATACCACCAGCGCTGCACTTGAAATGCGACAAGATATCGTGGCACCCACTCGTTGCCCGGTTTGTGAGTCGGCGGTGGTACAGGAAGACGGAGAAGTACTTCTGCGCTGCTCGGGTGGCCCGGTTTGCCGTGCTCAGCTTGAACAGTCACTCCTGCATTTCTCGTCACGCACCGCAATGGATATAGAGGGTCTCGGCAGTAAGCTGGTCGAGCAACTGGTGACACATAAACTGGTGGCCAATCTCGCTGACCTGTATCGACTGGATCAACGGACTCTGGAGAATCTGGAACGTATGGGTGGCAAGTCTGCCCAGAACTTGTTGGCAGGCATTGATAAAAGCCGGCACGTCAGTTTGTCGCGCTTTCTGTTCGCGTTGGGGATCCGCGACGTGGGCGAAGCCACTGCGCTTAATCTGGCGAATCATTTTGGCACCCTGCAGGCGATAAGGCAGGCTGACGTGCAGTCATTGATTGACGTGCCCGATATCGGCCCTATTGTCGCCGGCCGCGTGGCAGCTTTTTTTGCCGAACCTCGACATCAGGCGTTGGTGGATGGCTTGCTGGCGGCGGGTGTGCATCCTGCGGAGCAGCAGGTAGCGCCCGCAGAGTCGTTGCCGCTGAGCGGCGAGACCTGGGTGGTCACCGGTACCCTTGAATCTATGGACCGTAATGCCGCCAAAGCGTCACTGCAGGCCCTTGGTGCCAAGGTGGCCGGTTCTGTATCGGCCAGAACTACCTGCGTCGTTGCCGGTCCTGGTGCCGGCTCTAAACTGGGCGCTGCAGAAGCGCTCGGTATTCGCGTTATCGACGAGCAAGAATTTGTACAGATACTGGCTTTTCATGGCAATGCTGCAACTTAAGTGCGCGAATGCCGGTATTATCAGGTGCGTTGGCCGCTGCCGTTCCGGGCAGTAAATGGAGTGCGGGAGTCGGGCCAGCGCAGACTCATCAATCCATGAATGGAGGGGAAGAACATGAAGTTCAAGTACAACATTATCGCAGCAGGCATCATGATGGCGGCCGCTGCTTCCGCCCAAGCTCAGATCTACAAAGTCACCTTGTCGGGGGCGAGTGAAAACCCGCCCGTCGTCACCAACGGTACCGGTTCTGGTGTAGTCACGCTGAACACCACTACGCATGAATTGCGGGTCAAAGCGGTGTTCAGTGGACTCAATGGCAATACCTCGGCATCACACATCCATTGCTGCGTAGCCACGCCTACCGCCAACGCGGGTGTTTTTACTGCAACTCCTTCATTTCCCGGCTTTCCGCTCGGTGTGAAAGAAGGAAGCTTTGATGCCATTTACAGCACCGCGCAGGCTGCTACCTGGAACGCCACTGCTGTTACGGGCAATGGCGGCACTGTTGCTGGTGCCGAAGCTGCACTTGCCACTGGCGCTGCAGCAGGCGGCGCCTATCTGAACGTTCATAGCACCACGTCTGGCGGAGGTGAAATCCGCGGTACTTTGGTTCGTTTCAGCTTTGCTCCTGCCTCGACTGCCGCCACATCCGGCCTTGCTTCGGCGCTGGATTCACTTGGTGCCGGTACCGGTGTGGTAAACGACAGGCTGGTGGCGTTGGCGTCACTCAACACGTCGCAGCAAAGCAGTGCGCTGGTGTCCCTGCTGCCTGTTTCTTCCACTGTTGTTTCGACGCTCGCTTCGAACGCCCTGTTTGCCGATTATGACCAGATCGGCAACCGTCTCGGCGGTTTGCGCGTCGCCAGTGAAGCCGGCACCGGTTTTTGGGTGAAGGCAGGTGATCACGATGGTGAGCAGCAGTTGTCCACCAGGGGCGTTGATGTCGAGAGCGACGGCTGGGATGTTGCTGGCGGTCTTGACTACCAGCTCAGTACCAACTCGCTTCTCGGTGCCTCTCTCAGCTACGGTGAGGACTCATTGGAATACAGTGGCCTGATGTTCGGTAGCAGCGGCAGCCTCAACGGCTGGCGCGCCACGGCTTACGGTGAACAGCGTATCGGTACCGGGTTTATCGAAGGCATGCTTACTATGGCGAGCTATGACAGTGATTCGGCACGTAGTGCAGGTGTAGCTGGCATTGCGAATGGTAGCGCCGACATCGATCAATGGGGTGGCAGGGTCGCTGCCGGCATGCTGTGGGAACTCGGAACGGGCGTATCGCTGACCCCACAAGCACGCCTTGATTGGTCCACCATTGATCTGGATGGCTACCAGGAAACCAATGCCGGCGGCTTGGCATTGAATGTGGGATCGCAAAGCGAAGACCGTTTGCGCGCTTCGTTTGGCGGTCAGCTTGACTGGACGATGTCACCGACCATCAAACCGTATGTCCGCGCGTTCTGGGGCAGCGAGCTGAAAGATGACGATAGTGTCACCAGTGCAAGCTTTGCTACCGGTGGTTCACCATTCGTCGTTCGTGATGCCGGTCTGGAAAACTCCGGATACGTACTGGGCATCGGTGTGAACGTGGTGAGCGGCAGTAACTTTGGCGCAGCCCTGAGCTATGACCGTACCGATGGCGATACCTACCAGAGCAATATGCTGCAGGCAAAGGCATTGTGGCGCTTCTGAGCGTCAAGGCAGTTGTGTGATTTTCGCCATTACAGTTAGTATGAAAAACCCCGCGCCGCGGGGTTTTTTTTTATGAGTGACAAAACAGGCAAAGGGTGAGGTGGCAACTTGAGTTGGTGGGGCAAGGTAATAGGCGGTACTTTCGGTTTTGTGCTGGGCGGGCCTCTCGGTGCAATGTTGGGCGCCGCGCTGGGTCACAATTTCGACCAAGGCCTCAACACCATGCAAGGGAGTTCGCGGCGCGGCAGCTTTGGCCCCGGCACTGCTGAAGGCATCGAAGTGATTCAGTCTGCGTTTTTTACCGCGACTTTTACAGTGATGGGGCACATGGCTAAGGCCGACGGTCTCGTCACACGCGAGGAAATTGCGGTGGCTGAAACCGTGATGCGGCAGATGCGGCTTGATGCCCGGCAGCAGGATCTGGCACGTGCGCTGTTTGCTCAGGGCAAAAAGGATAACTTTCCTCTCAATGATGCGCTACAGCAATTACGCACTGCCAGCCATCGCAGTCGTCATCTTTTACAGATGTTTATCGAAATCCTGGTTGCTACTGCAATGGCTGACGGCAACTTGCACGCGGCTGAAAGGCAGGTTCTGCAACAATGCGCGTCTGCATTGGGGTTCAGTCAGCAGGAGTTCCATTTCATCCTGCAGCGACAGCAGGCCAGCAGTCATATGCACAGCGGCCAGCCATCAAATGCCAGCAAGCTCAGTGATGCTTATCGCGTGCTTGGTGTCGGCAAGGACGCTGCGGACGACGAGATAAAGAAGGCCTATCGCCGGTTGATGAACCAGCACCATCCGGACAAGTTGGTAGCGAAAGGGCTGCCGCAAGAAATGATGGAGATGGCAACAAAGAAGACGATGGAGATAAAAGAGGCCTATGAGCTCATCCGCAAATCGCGGGAAGGCTAACGCGGGTTGGTGAAATGAATCACCCCACGCGTCGATGGGGTGGTTTCAAAGTTATTCTTGCGCGAACAATTCCGGTCCGGCTACAGCACTGGTGCTGCTGGGTGTATGCCGACTCGGTCCCCGTCCGTAGGCCGTTACCAGGCGCGTAGCGTCCAACAATCGGGCAAAATTTCAGTGCTTTTACAGCAACTGGATTTCGAGTCCGAGTTTTTCCAACTCGGTTTGACGCTCCTTGCTACTGACAATCGCAATGCTCGGCGCCGTGTTAGCAAGGTAACGTTCAGTGACTGCCCTTAATTGGTCGAGGCTGACACTCAGCACCTGCTGACGAAAGCGGGTGCGTTGCGCCTTGTCGCGGCCAAACAGTTCATTGTGGAACGCCTGTTTGGCAGCACCCGCCGGCGACGCTGGCTTATCGATCTGCGAGATAACGCCGAGAATTGCTTCTTCCAACTGGCTGTAGTCGTGCGTGGTGCCGAGCATCCAGTCGATGGCACGGCGGTAGTCATCCAGCGTTTCGGTCAGCCGCGGATCACGGTAGGAGTAGAAACGGAAAGCTGCCAGCCCGCTGTCCTGACTGGCACCACCACCGTAGGCACCCCCTTGTTCACGGATGGCACGGTGCAGGTAGCCGTTACGCAGAAAGCCCGCCAGCACAGTCAATGGAGCAGCATCAGGATGGGCGCCGGCGACAGTAGGGAAGGCCATTGCATTGAAATTAACCTGGGTGCTGGTGATCCAGGCCTCACCGAGTCTGTCACGAACGGCCGGCAGCGAGAAGTCCGGGCCAGCGACGGCGGCCGTCGGATGCGAGCCCCATGTCTGTTGCAGTGAATCGAGCAAGGCCGCCTCTTCGCTGGCCTCTGCTACCAGGAGAAACTGCTTGCTGCCGTCCAGCAATCGTTGATGAACATCGCCCATACGGACAGCGAATTGCCGCATTGCATCAGGATTCTGCAGATCCTTCACCAATTGCTTCATGCGACGGATCCCTTCGAGGCCCGATGCCTGATGATCAAGCAGCGCAAGTGGACTCATGCGGCTGCAAGCAGCGCCCATCGCCAGACTGTGGCCGCTTTGTGTGATGTTTTGTTCGCGACGGCCTAGCATCTGTTCCATCAGTTCGAGCAGGCGGTCGGTTTCATCGAAGCGGCAGCCGAGCAGGGTGTCGTGTATCAGCGTTGAGAGTTCAGCTTGCTTGCGATACAGCGCCTTGCCCGATACCACCAGGCATGCTTGCAGTTGCTGCACGTTATCAATTTGGGTGCGCATCGATGTATAGACGCTGATGCCGCCACTCATCGCTGACTGCAACTCCTGGATGTCAAGGTACGAGCGCTTGCCTATGCCTACTTCCGACATGCAAGAGGTGCAGTATGGCAGCACATCGAGTTGTTCCGGTGTAAGTGCCGGCAGTGACAGGATCGCCTGCTGGTAGCTGAGCCCGTTGGTACCTTGTGCGTAGAAAGTAACGGGCAACTCGCCTGCTGCACTGCGTAGCGTGGAATTCTTTCGTTCTGCCCACTGCACATCGGCGGGTACATCATGCAGTTCCACTTTCGGTAATAGCTCGGCATCGGGCTTGCGTCCCTGGCGTTCCACAAGAGCGGCAGCCTGCTGAACAAGCTTCTGTTTTTCGGCCTCACTGAGCCGCGTCTTGATCGTCGCCAGCCGCTCTGCTTCCGCCGCCTTTGCGCGCTGACTTTGTGTGTTGTCGGGGCGCACTGTCAATGTTATGCGGTGTGGATTGTCGAGCAGCAGTTCACGGACGAGCTGGGGGACAAAGGTTGGATCCTTGATTGCCTGTTTGAAGCGCGTCAGTACCGGATCAATATCGAGCAGTTCAATCGGATCACCACGGTGGGTGGCAGTGGACAGCGCTGACAGGATCAGCTGCAAACCGTAAGGATAAGAATCACCGCTGATTTCACGCTGGTGCAGCTCGAGCGTATGCAGTGCGGCCTCCACCTTCTCCAGCGGTACACCATCACGAACAACCTGCTGCAATGTATCCAGCACGAGTTGCTCAACTGCTGCAGTACAGTCGGTGTCGCAGCCTTCAAGACCGCATATGAAGCTCATTTCGCGCTGACTGTCTTCCAGGCCGCACAATGGTGATGGAGACCGCCCGAGTTCAGTGGTTTCAAGTGCCTGCTGCACTGGGCTGGCACTGTTGTCCATCAATACCGAGCTGAGCAACTGCGCCTTGTACATATCCTCAAGATTGGCACTCTTGCCAAGCAGCCATGCCATTACGACATGTGTCTTGTTGTCAATCTCGGGTTCGTCGAGCGGATAGGTGTCTTCGATACGTTGTGGGGCGGTGTAGCGCTGCTCGTCTCCCACGGCAATGTGGATGTCGAGATTGCGGAATTCCTTCAGAGCATGCGTCTCAAAACTGGCCTGATGCTCATGTGCCGGGATATCGCCATAGGTCATAAAGATGGCATTGCTCGGGTGGTAATGTGTTCGGTAGAACGCCTTCAGTTCTTCGTAGGTGAGATCTGGAATGTGCACCGGATCACCACCGCTGTTGTAGTGGTAGGTGGTGGTAGGAAAGAGGTGCTCGGTCAGCAGTTGCCAGATGTAACTGGTCGGCGAACTCATTGCACCTTTCATCTCGTTGAACACTACCCCCTTGTACTCGAGTGCACTTTGTGGATTTGTCGGGTCCTGGAATTCGAGACGGTGGCCTTCTTGCGCAAAGTCGAGTTCGTCCAGGTTCGAGAAAAACACGGCGTCGAGGTAGACCTCCAGCAGATTGTTGAAGTCCTTGCGGTTCTGGCTAGCGAACGGATAGGCAGTCCAGTCGCTGCTGGTGAAGGCATTCATGAAGGTGTTGAGTGAGCGGCGAATCATCATGAAGAAGGGATCGCGCACCGGGAACCGGCGGCTGCCGCACAGCGCTGTGTGTTCAAGGATGTGTGCCACCCCCGTTGAATCGTGCGGCACAGTTCGCAGTGCTACCAGAAATACGTTTTCCGGATTGTCGCTCGCGAGATGGAAATGCACGGCGCCGGTGGCGATGTGCTCATATTCCTCAACACTGAGGTTCAATGTGGGCAGGAACCGGCTACGTTTGAAAGTGAAAGCGGGATTGGCGAGTGGGGCGGTCTGCGAAGCGGCGGTGCCGGGTGACTGCATGACAAAATCCTGGGAGGGTAACGACTGCGATTTGCGTGAATGCTAGGGGTCTTTTACCCCATAGTAAACTGCAATCCATGGGGCAATTGTCTGCGTTCAGGCCGGCTGGACATACCTCAGGGCCCACAGGCAACATGCAGGCGAAACCTGAGGAAACAATACGCCATGAGTCTTGATATTCTGGGCCGCCAAACCCTGGCCCGTCTGGGCGCCCACCAGCAGCAGTTCAAAGCGGCACAGCCGTTTTCTCATATCGTCATAGACGATTTCCTGTGCAAGGAATTCTGTGAGGAACTGCTGAAGGAATTCCCGGCCTTCGACCAAGACCGCGCTGGCAACGAAGACGGCAATATCGGCCTCAAGGCCGTTCACCAGCACATTAGTCGTATCAGTAGCAGTTATCGTTCGCTGGATGCTGTGGTGCAGTCCCGGGAATTTCTCGACTACATGGCTGAGCTGACGTCTATTCCCAAGCTGCTGCACGATCCGGACTACTTCGGTGGCGGTACCCATGAAAATCTCGAAGGCCAGGATCTTGATGCCCATGTTGATTTCACTTTCCATCACAAGCTGCGGGCTCACCGGCGTCTCAACCTGATTGTCTACCTCAACAAGGAGTGGGAGACAGAGTGGGGCGGTAATCTACAGTTCCACCGCAATCCGCGAGTGGAGCCGCAGCAGGACGAGATCATCACGGTAGCGCCGCTGTTCAATCGTGCAGTAGTGTTCGAAACCCACAACCATAGTTGGCATGGGTTCGAACGCATCACGCTGCCTGATAACAAAAAGTCGCTATCGCGCAAATCAGTAGCACTGTATTTCTATACCAAGCAGCGTGACGTGCCTATCAAGCCGCATTCGACCATCTATGTCGATCGCCACCTGCCGCCGCGTATTGCCGCCGGTATGCAACTAACGCAAAGTGATGTTGATTACCTGAAGGTGCTGCTGCGGAGGCGTGACATGCACCTGGAACGTCTGTATGGCTTCATCACGAGCCAAATGCAGCGCATTGAGCGTTTGGGCGGCCTTGAAGCCTTGCGTGACACTGCAGAAGAGGCGCAGCAGCAGCGCTACGAAAACTATGGCAAAGAGGAGTTGATCGAACGTCTGACCGATATCGAGACTTCGCTGTCATGGAAACTGCTGTCGCCTCTGCGCGATATGCAGCGTGTGCTGGCAAAAGTGGCGGGGCATTTCTCGCGCAAGTAGCGCTAGAGCACGATTAAGAGCCGCAGGGCTTCCACGTGCAGGCGGGCATCGGCAAAAGCCGCCACCAGCGTTTCCCGCTGCTGCCTGAGGTAACCGATTTCGCTGTCCTGGACCTGCGGGTTCACGGCCTGCAGTGCCAACAGGCGTTCGATTTCGCTATCCAGCTGCTGCTGCATTGCCTGTGTGCGCTGGGCGATGAGTTCCGGCAGCTGTTTTTCTGCCACTTTCTGGCCAAGACGCGCCAATAGTTCGATGTCGGCGCGCTTTTCCTGCAGCAGTAGCCGCTGCTGCGATTTTGACAACGGTTCACTCTGCCGATCCAGCAGTTCAGGCGTCAGTGTCTTGCCAATACTGCGCTTTTGGCCATCAACTACGGCCCGCAGCATGGTGACAGGGAACCACCGTTTACCCTGCAGCCGCGCCGGTGCTGACACCGTCACGCGGTACAGACTTTCCATGACCAAAGTTCCGGCCTGGAGTCTTCCCTCACGCAGGATACCGACAGTGGCCTTGCCATTGTGGTCCTGCAGTACCAGGTCGAGACTCTGCAGCAGCAGTGGATGCAGCCAGTTGATGAATGGCATGTCATCGCGTTTAAGCGCCAGTGAACGGTTGAGAGTGAAGGTCAGACCATCGTCTGGAATGGCAGGGAAGCTCGAGACCAGCATATCGGCGCCGGGTGTCACACTCCAGGTGCCGTTGCTGTTTTCCTCGTTATCGAGACCGTAGTTGGCAAACACGCTGCGCAGGAACTGGCGTGGCGATGCTTCGTTTTCAAGCGTCTGGATTTGTTGCTGCAGAGCAAGCGCCGCAACCGGACGGCATGAATTCAATTCAAGCAGTTTGTCGCGACCAGCCGCGTGTTGTTCCAGCAGTATGGTATTCAGTGCTGATGCCTTTTGCAGCAGTGTCTGCAGCAAACCGAGGTCTTGCGGTGTCTGAAGTGCTGCCGCCAGCGGCTCTGCCAGTTCGGCACACACGCGGGCTGCAACAGGATTTGGTTGGGCTGCAATGCCGAGTGTTTCAATATGCAGCCGATAGAGTACTTCCTGCGCAGTGCCAGCCAAATAGGGCGCATACAGATACACGCGCGTTTGCTGCCCGATACGATCAAGGCGACCTATGCGTTGTTCGAGCAAGTCGGGATTCTGCGGGAGGTCGAACAGCACGAGGTGTTGGCAGAACTGGAAATTGCGACCTTCGCTGCCGATCTCGGAACATACCAGCAACTGGGCACCGTCTTCGCTCTCAGCAAAATAGGCTGCTGCACGATCTCGCTCGACCAGACTCAGCCCTTCATGGAACACCGTGCTGCGCAAGCCCCCCTGCAGTCGCAGGCGTGCTTCCAACGCTTCAGCGGTGGATCGCGTATGACAGATGACCAGTACTTTGGCGCCATTAAGTGACTGAAGCCGCTGGTGCAGCCAGGCAACCCGTGGATCCTGCTTCAGCCATTCGTCGTTATGCAGGAAATTGCGTTCGGGCAGCGTTGCGCGTTCGAGGCCGCTGTAGAGCTCCGGCATCGGTAATGGCTCCGCATACACAACTCGCTCGGGGAACCCGCTGACAGTCTTGCGTGTATTGCGGAACACGATTCGACCGGTGCCGTGGCGGTCGAGAAGCGCATTCAACTGCGCTTCGTCATCTCCCAGGGCATCCAGGGTGGTCGCCAAAGTCCGATAACCGGCCTGCTCCTTCCGGAATGTCTCCAAGTCGTGGAAGCGTTGCGGATCTAGCAGTGACAACAGGGCGAAATGGCTGGCGATTCCGCTCTGGTCCGGCGTGGCGGTCAACAGCAAAAGGCCTGGAACTTCAGCCGCGAGGCTGCTGACCAGGCCGTGTAGATCAAGCCGGCTTTTGGCAGCATTATCCAGCAGGTGATGGGCTTCATCGACAATCAGCAGGTCCCATTGGCCCTCCAAGGCGCAGTCGCGCCAGCGGAGTGCACTGCAAAGGAATTCTCGGCTGCACAGCACCAGTTGTTCGCTGTGGAAGGGGTTGGCGTCGGTGACTTCGGTCAGCGCCTGGCAGCGCTCTTCATCAAGAATGGTGAAACGCAGGTTGAAGCGGCGCAGTAATTCCACCAGCCACTGGTGCACCAGCGAGTCGGGCAAGAGTATCAGTACACGTGTCGCCAGTCCGCTGAACAACTGCTGCTGAAGGATCAGGCAGGCCTCGATGGTCTTGCCGAGACCGACTTCGTCGCACAGCAATACGCGTGGCGATGGTCGCCGCGCCACTTCATGTGCTATGTAAAGCTGGTGGGGCAAAAGTTCGGTGCGGCCGCTGCACAGTCCGAGCAAAGGCGAACCCTCGATAAAGCTCTGGGCGGCCAGTGCAGAACGACGTAATTGGAACCACGCGACCGTCTCAGTACGACCAGCCAGAAGGCGTTTGAGCGGTTGGCTCAGGTTTAGAAGTGGGGATAGTTCGATTTCGCTTAGAGACTTCTCTTCACCACCCAGGCGCATGCGTACGCTGTAGACCAGCAGGCTCTTGTGCTCCCGCACTTGTAACACCAGGCCCTCGGCGCCAGTAGCGTCGCGCAGCACATCCCCCACCTCGAACGTGATGCGGGTCAGCGGCGCGTTGGCATGCGCATAGCGGCGAATGTCCTGGCTGGCAGGAAAGCTTAGGCTGAGGGTACGGAATTCGACTTCAGTAATGATGCCCAGACCCAGTTCGGGTTCGGCATCACTCAGGAAACGTTGACCAACTGCGAATTCGGGCATGATTTACTACGGCGTGTGCGACAGAGCCTATGGTAAGCCCTGGACGGTGGGGGGCCAAGCAGCAAGGTGGCTGGGCCAGATGACAGTATCGGGCTGCTTTGTTAGATTCAGGTTTGGCCGTCCCGGTAACCGGACCATCAGGAACTACATCAACAACCAAAAAGAACAACCAAAAGAACAACCAAAAGGGGATATGTAATGACATTCAAAACCAGGGTAGGGTCGCTGGCCTCTTATGAAAAGGGGAGTATTGATCTAAACGATGATCTGAAGCACTACGCCTTCTCCAATATCTTCGAAGTCGCCAACTCTTCCAGTCCTTACGAACGGGTCATGGTGGCATCGAATCTCGAATACTGCGCCGAGGTCGTGCGTGCCGAAGGCAAGTCGTCGTGGTACACCGCGCCCCATGATGAATTCGCCATTGTTATGGATGGCGAAATCGAGTTCACGTTTTTCCAGTTGGCTGATGACCAAAGGCCCACCCACAATGCCGGCGCTGCCAAAGTGAGTGGCGAGCCGAAAGGCAAGCGTATGGGGCTTGTACGCGCTCGTCGTGGTCACGAAGTCCTGTTGCCGAAAGGCGCTGCCTACCAGTTATCGGCCAATAAGCCATCGGTTTGCATCATCCAGACATCTGCTGGCCCGGAGAGCATCGAGAAGTGGTCGAAGATCTGCGTGCTCGACTGAGCCAACCCATTCTTAAGAACAAGAGAATAAGAGGATAAGAGGATAACGTCATGAGCATGGCATCTACCCAAAGCGCTAAAGTCATCGCCTCTGCACCTGATCCGGTGCTTGGCTACTGCAAATTCCAGTTCGGCAGCTTCACATTCGAACGTGACATGTACTTTGTCCATGTCGGCTGGCCGAAGGGCAAGCACACGATCGAAGTCGATCGCTTCCTGCGTGCGATGGTGCGCGATATCGGCTGGGGCTTCTTTTATGGCTGGATCTTTTTCGATGACGTGTTCGGTACCCAGAACCACTACGGCACCGTCGATATCTATGCTGGTACCTATAGCAAGGGCCATCGTGACACCGGTGTCGACTTCCTGGAGACCTTCAATACCGACGATGTGCGGGTGGCCTTCGAGACCATTTCAAAGAACTGGATCAATGAAGGATACGATCCGCTGCGTGCCCCCATGGAAACCGGCTCGCCGCTCGGTCCGAAAACCAGGGATGCATCAGGCCCGCTGATCCGCGGATTCGATCCGGCGCGTCGCATGATGGGTTTACCTGGCGATGTGTCGCCGCGATCCGATATCAGTGGGCATCCAATCAACCGGGCGTTCGCGGACCTGAGTTTCGACAAACCGGAGATCGAGATTGAGCCCGGCTTCGAAGACCAGGTACATGCGTTCAATTTGTTCGACCACATCGCCCGCGCCGACGTGACATGGAACCCGTCGTTCACCTCGATCACGCGCGCTTGTATCTGTTGCGTGACAAGTGAAGAACACATGCTGCCGGTGATCCACGGCAATGATCGCAATGAATGGTTCATCCAGCTGACCGACGAGATCCACTGGAACATCCAGGACAAGAACACCGGCAACCCTCGTGGTCGTATTGTGATGAAGGCGGGTGATGTATGCGCAATGCCGGCTGACATCCGTCATCAGGGCTTCTCTCCGAAGCGTTCTATGCTGATGGTGCTTGAGAACGGTACGCCGGGGCTTGAAGAGAAATACGCCAAAGGTGAGTTGGAGCCGTTCCCGATTACCGCATCACGCTGGTAATCGAAAGACAACAAGGGGCCTTGCTCTGACGCCAGCCCGGCGCAGGTGCAGGCCCCTGCGACACGCCGGCAAGCAGGTCCCTGTGCTCGGTCTCGGCCGTCCATGGCCTCAGACGGTCGCAGAAGCCTGTACCTGCTCTGGGTCTTCAAAAGCAGTTGTACCTCACACGCCATTCCAGGAATTGTTATGACTTCCCCGGTTTTCCAGACCAAACTGTTCATCAACAACGAATTCGTAGATGCGCTCGACGGTTCGACGTTTGATGTGTTCAACCCGTATGACAATTCGTTGCTGGCAAAAGTGAGTGAAGCCAAACACGCCGATATCGATCGTGCAGTGGCAGCGGCGCGCAAGGCGTTTCCGGCGTGGGCGGCGATGTCGCCGTCTGATCGTGGCGTGTTGATCGGCAAGTTGGCGGATGCCATTGAAAAGGACAGGGACAACCTGTCGTTGATCGAAACGCTTGATACCGGCCACCCGATACGTGACACCCGCAACCTTGACGTCATGCGTACCACCGCGACTTTCCGTTACTTCGCCGGAATGCCCGACAAGAACGAAGGCACGGTAATTCCGGTGGATACCGGCTTTCTCAACTATGTGACGCGGGTTCCTGTTGGTGTAGTGGGGCAGGTGGTGCCGTGGAACTTCCCGCTCATGTTCACCAGCTGGAAGCTTGCCCCGGCGCTGGCTGCCGGCAACTGTGTGGTGATGAAACAGGCGGAGTTGACACCACTGTCGACTCTGCGTGTGGCTGAACTGGCGCGAGA
>Ga0255096_1000425_pt1 | contig 20428 bp, 19 predicted proteins | sample Colum_Atlam_RepA_2_FD_188563 | JGI IMG/M metagenome (GOLD analysis project Ga0255096, IMG submission 188563) | Freshwater microbial communities from Columbia River, Oregon, United States - Colum_Atlam_RepA_8d | ecosystem: Environmental > Aquatic > Freshwater > River | place: USA: Oregon... | reverse complement strand
GAGGAAGCCCACCTACAAATGAAGACATGCCTTTTCTTTTTCTCTATCCGCTTCAATGCTAAATTTAGCCTTTGCAAGTATAACGTGCTAATTTTTTATTGTACAAACACACCACTACAGACGCACCAGGTTTTGTGAGGGTGTGGTTGCACTCTGCAAGAGTGCTTGTGCCGCCTTGCGCCGCGCGGCATCATCAAGCTCGCGCATTTTGGGGCAAGTGTCCCTATGAATGTCTTTGTGCAGCCGGCAAAAAACGTTTGTGCAGCCCTTGCACGCCGTGCTTTCAAGAAACGCAAGCGCAACGCGACGACCACACTCTGCACACCGTTTTTGCGCCGGCGCCTCGTTTGACGCACAGGCAGAAGAACCAGCGCTGCCGCTCATTGGGTTTGATTCTTATGCGCAATCCGAATGATTAACATACTGTTGATAGCTTTTTGAATCTTTGGACGCCTGTATAGAATCGCGCATACATACCTCTAAAAAAACAAAAACGAAATGTGCGATGTCTCGATCGGGACGGGAATGGAAAGTTCCCAAGGAAGTACGCAACGAAGGGGTCTTCGCGTGGCGCTTTGGGGCCCAATCATGTGGTCGTTTTTGCACGGCGTGGGAGTACTTGCCCAGCCCAAGGATGCCAAGCTTGTGGGCTCATTGCTCCGTGCACTAGGGCCGCTTCTTCCATGTAAAATGTGCAGTGATGATTACCCCACCATTTTAGCGCAAGTGGAAATGAGACGAAAACAAACCGCTGCGGAGGCGTGTGCGGCGGGAGATGCATTTGCATTCGTGTACGACATTCACGCAGGTGTAAATCGAAAACTAGCCATGCAGCGATTTGAAAAAAATGACGGAAGCCTTGTAAACATTTTGCGAAAGAATTTGTCGTCTTCGGATGCGGCGCAAGTGATGCGAGTCGCCACTATCCAAAAGGCCAATCTTGTCGAGCTTCTCGAAAATGGTCCATCCCTTGAAGTTGTACAAAGTCGGTACGCTCTCCTTGCCGGCAAAGAGCTGTGGAGCATCGACGCACATTGGATTCTTCTTCTCCTCATTGCACGGCGACTGACGCAGGACCCCGCTCTTGTTGCAAAATTCTTGACGCTGCTGTGGGCATCGGCCGTATTCAGTGACCGCATGGGCACCCTAGGGGCGCAGGATGCAGCCACCACACTGCGCGCATGTTTTCTTCTCGCTCGCGAGGCACAACCTCTTTCTGATTCGGCTCGTCGCATTGAAAAAATTCTTACGACGGCATATTTGGGCGCCAATTCAGAAAACGCTTCCGAGTGCCGTGCACTTTCCATGCGTCTGCAAACGGCAGTGGCAAAGGGGGCAGTGACGTGCCCACTATAACAAAGAACGTTGGTGGTGTCGCGGTGGAAGAAGAATTAAAACAAGCCAAACGAGCGAGCTATGCACAAAAATCAATCGATTGCACCAGACAATGAATTGTGGGGAGGAGCATGCCCACCCATTCAAATCATTGCGCGCTTTGCCACGCTAGCGCCCGCTGCACTGATGGCGTCGCAGTGCGTGCACGCCTATGTTGCTCGTGGTAACGTTCAGCGCTTGACGGCTACTCACGCGCCGCTGCTGCACAAGTCGCTCGGAGGACTATCGAATGCGGATGATCAAGGCGGTCGTGCATCGCCCATTGTGGTGTTTGACATTGACGATACGCTGCTGAGTGAAACCACAGGAAAAGTCCAGCCGATTGAGTCGGCAATTCAGTTGTTTAACCAGCTGCAAACAACAGGAGCATACCCCGTGTTGGTTACAGCCCGACTAAATGACACGTCCATGCAAAGACTAACCGTATCGTCCCTGCAAAAACTTGGTATTCGCGATTGGAAGGAGCTGCACCTTGCACCCGCGTCTGCCCGAAAGAGCATGACGGCAGTGAGCAAGTGGAAGCATTCTATACGGGCAGCCACTGCCAAGCGAATGAGGCAGCCCGTTGTACTAAGTGTGGGCGATCAGTGGGGGGATTTGTTGCCGCTAGGCGCAGATGAAGACATTGATGACATGGACGAGGCATTCGGAATACGCGAGCCATATCAATTGGTGAGGCCCCAAGATGGATATACTCTGTGGGGGCTCAAGCTGAAATCACTGCATGAGTAAAGAGATAAGTCTAAACAAACAAAAAGAAGGAAGCGAGGCCCCAAAACGATTTAACATGCCTGAGCGCATCGTCGAGGTAGGTGGCGTAGTCATGCTTGCCCTCATTGTCGCCGTGCTGGGCGTCGTGCTCGCCATATGGAGTCGCGTATCGCGCGCGTCCACCCTATCCAAGCCGTTGGCCCCACGCACGTTTGGTGCTGCAAATGCAGCGGCGGAAAAGCTCGGAAGTGCGCCAAGCTCACGCAATTTTTCAATTCCCCCAAACGGCCCAACGTGCTCAATATCTTGGACGCCCGTGTCGCCTTGCCAGGGAGACTGCCACTTTGCCACCCAAAGCGTGGTGGGCACCATAGTTGTCAATGCGCCCAATTGTCCCACGACACTCACCTCCGTCACGGACTGCAGAAGCACCATGCCTTGTTTGTGCTTTGAATCCCAATTGCCCGCAAGCACACAAGGACTAAGTCCACAAGTAACCACCTGCTCCTCGTGCGACGGCGTGCCTGCAGGATCCACGTGCCAATTTGCATGCGTGGACCCCACGGCGTCCTTTGTGGGCATGCCCCAAATTGCATGCTTAAGCACGGGGTGGGCCCAAATTGACCCCGAAAACCAACCTGCGTGCCTTCCGCAGCTAAAGAGATGCCCCAACATATTTACCGATGAGACCAAAGGTATTGGAGTGATTTCGGGGTCCACATGTGCAAATGCGGTCGAGGGGGATACCTGCGGCGTGTATTGCAAGCCAGGCCTTGCTCGTAAGCCTGGCGTCCAAACTTTTGCAACATGCGATTCGGATGGAAATTGGGTGTTTGCAGGAGGTGTTCAGGCCGACCTGGCATGTTATTGCCAAGATGGGTGCACGGGTCCTGGTTCGCCAGACACGTGCGCGAGCATTTGTGGGTAGCTTACAAAATTTTTTTATATTCTTTCCTTTCATTCACGGGTTTCATTCGTATGCCGAATGCCCAATACCCGTACAAAATAAAAAAAGTAGACGTGCTCGCTCGTGACCCACACGCGCCCTTGAAGCATCCTTGAAAAATGGGTGCCGCAATATCAACGGCCACCAACATTTCTAACATTTCCAACAACACCTCCATCAATTCTAGTCAGAATTGCTCTGCGGCACAAACAGTTGACGCAGTCAATGGAAACTTACAGTTTGGGCTTGTGGAATGTCCACAAGTAAACATTGAGGCCGTAACAAACAAGCAGACTGCCAATTGCAAGTTGAGCACAAACATTTCTGCATTTTCCAAAGCTATTGCTGATCAAGCCGCAAGCTCCAAGGCAGCCGCGCAAAACTTGTCTGGTGCGGGTATGATTTCTGATTCGGACACCACCAATGTAGTGAACATTCAGAATCAAATTGCAATGGCCATGCAGTCCAACTGCGGTGCATCGCAAAACACGAAAATTCGAAACAAGAGCTTAAAGGTGGGAACCATTCGATCAAAGGGGGCTTGCACCATTGCAGGCGCCGACGTAGATCAGTCCTTTACATGCGTAGATGACATGGCGGCACAGGCGAGTGCCGATGGCAGCACCAATCAAACGGCAACGTCATCCGCGCAAGCCGGCAGCACCCTTGCCACTCTAATTATTGCCATCATCATCATGGTGGTCATTTTCTTCTTTTGTGGCGGCCCCGAGCTACTCGCCGGCTTGTTTGCAGGCGGAGGTGCCAAAAAGGCAGCGCAACGGGGCCCTCCTGGGTTTGCGCCGCCTCCTGGATTCGCCCCTGGGCCTCCTCGTGGGTTTGCACCGCCCCCTGGGTTCTCTGGGCCTCCTTCTACGTATGGCTATGCTCCCAGACCACCTACTGGGCCTCCTACTGGGCCTCCTGCTGGGCCTCCTGCTGGGCCTCCTGCTCCTCCCACTGGGCCTCCTGCTCCTCCCACTGGACCTCCTCTAGGGCCTCCTCCTGCGCCGTCTTACCAAAGCTCAGCTCCGAGTGTAGGATCTGCGCCTGGGCAATACTCTCCCGTGCAACCTGGGGCCACAAACGTTGGACCCGCGCAATTTCAGCCATCCCAACCCCTTTCGCAGGTGCCCTCGCAGGTGCTCGCGCAGGTGCCATCTCCAGATGCGTTTGCGCAGGTATCTGGTCAGTCTGGGAGCCAGTTTGGAAGCCAGTTTGGGAGCCAGTTTGAAGGCCAGTATGGAGGGCTCGCAGAACAAGCGGGTCGGTTCGCGACGCAAGCAAGTGCTTTTGCAGCTCAGGCAGCGACACGGGCTGCAGCACAAGCAGTGCAGGGATTTGCAGGTGCGCCGGCCTTTGCGGGGGAAAACGCATTCAGTCCGCAGAGCTACGGACCTGCATACAACACGAACCCTTATGCTGGTTCTTCGGGTCCTTCGGGTCCTTCGGCAGGACCTTCGGGTCCTGTTGTTTGGTGGGGTCCGTAGGTGCACTGAAAGAGTGTCCTTTGCAAATTTAAACCAATACAAATTTACAATATTTTTTGGCTTCTCTTTAAAGGATCATAATGGGCATCCTCCATAGTCTTCAAATCCAATCGAGCCCCTAGCTGCACGTGTATGCACTGGGGGCGTAAACACCACTCTGCATTTTTCAAAATCCACAGCGTAGGCTCACTCTTGCACCTCTGGGGCAGCACTTCAGCGCCACACACTTCTGGGCAAAGCGCCCACCGAGTTTCGTGGTCCGTGTAGGCTGCTCGCTCAATTTGGGCAGAGTCGCCGCTCTCTTTTGCCGCCGTGCAACGCGCACAAGGGCAATCATACGCGGGGCGAAACAGCATGTCGTCAAATGTGTATAGGCGAGGGGCGTGCACATAGGCGCGCAAAATGATGCCATCTTTGCGGGGTTGATAGCTTTGGGTAAGCGCAGCAAAGCGCGTGGCCTTCCAAAATGTGCCCATGTACACGCCCGTACCCAGCATGCCAAAAGTTGGTTCAAGACCCGATGCACAAATGCCTTCCCATGCCTCGGCTGCGGTGCCGTGATAAAGAACATGTGTGGGCAGCGCCGCGGCACTGGGAAAATGGGCGCACACGGCGGCAAGAAATTCTTCCGTGTAAAGAATGTGTATGCCAAAGACGCAGCGCCGTTCTCGAATGCCAAAGTCAGGAAGACCGCCTGCAGCACGTGCGTCGGCAGGCACGACCCAAACGCCATTGTGCGTTATGGATTCGGCATTCGTGAGCACAGGCTTGGAAAATGCGGCAGAGTCCACGTGAAAAATCGGTATGCCATGCACATCGCGGGTATGCAGCAGTGCGCGGGGCTCGTAGCGCGATGGAATGACGAGTGGCATCTGCAAAATTTCGCCAATTAGGAATATTTCGGGGAAACCATTGCACGTGCGCACCAACCAAACCATGTTTTGGTATGGCCGGCTTTCGCACCCTTACAATAGACAAAATACTTCTTTGACTGCAGCCGCTTAAACCTTAAGTGGTTCGTCAGTGTGTCGTGTCACATCAGGCAGTATGCCCTCTCCACGTCGGTCATCTAACATATCAGAGGGTATGCGGCGTGCCTCTTCTCTGTCTGACAGGTCCTTCGCCTTCGATAAATATGCGCCCTCTCCACGTCGGTCATCTAACATATCAGAGGGTATTCGGCGTGCCTCTTCTCTGTCTGACAGGTCCTTCGCCTTCGATAAATATGCGCAGTCACCTCGTAAATCTGCTGAATATTTTGATGAAACAATAAAAGAAATAGAGAGGCTGAAAAAAGAGCAAAACGCGCTGGAAATAAGAATAGCCAAAGCGCAGGAGAAACTGCAAGGGAAACCACCAGCATTAAAAGCACTTGACTCTAGACGGTTCAGGAAATTTATATTTTTTCAAAAGAGCGTTGGTGCCCTAATTCGGCAGATCGGAGCAAGATTAGATTGCAAAATTTCGAGAGATGGAGATGTAATACGACCCATACAAAGAGTGGTTGAAAACTTGATTGCAGAGACGGTGCGACGGGCGCTATCGTATACGGAAAGCAGAGACAGAGTAACGCTAGAGACTGATGACGTCCGTAAGGGTCTTGAAGAGTCTGTCGCTCAAAAGTACAAGTTCCCATTTACACTTGCGCAAACAATTGTGAGTGAGAACAATCGCCGCCGTCAACTTCCGAACATTTATTATCCCGAAGGTCCAAGATTCGTAAAGCACAAAGGGATGCACGACGAATTTACGGAAGACGGCTTTCGGCGAGTCTCGATGTCTATTCTTGCGGACAAGGCGTCGACAAGAGCAGGTGTAAAGATTAATGATGACAGAAAGGTTGTAGAGGTACAAGAGTACCGCATTTCTGAAGATGCATTTCATATGCTTCGAGATATTGCGCATTTTTTCATATACTGCATCGTGGAACGCTTAAAACTGTATAAAGCGCACGATCAAGTGTTTCCAAAACTAAATGATTTGCAGCGGGCTCTCGAAAACATGAACATTAACGCGTCGTTCATTGATGGGTGATGGGGTAGTTCCTAAAAACTTTCTTATTCTTTTTTATTCAATCTTTTTTTAACGCCTTCCAACATATTCGGGCAATGGAATTGCCGCTGCTACCGCTTCTGGTCCAAATGCTGCACGAATGGAAAAGTATTCTTGGGCTGTAAGGATGCAGTCATAGTGCGAACCCGAAAACAGCAAACGAGCGGCGGGCGTCCAATCATTTTCCGCATCCAGCTCTGACGCCAATTGAGCCACAGGAGCCAGAGGACTCGCATCATCCGCAGCACCCGTAGGACCATCCATTTCTTCTGCACACGCCTCGGCATCCGCATCGGCACCCGCATCCGCATCGGCATCCGCTTCGTCAGCCTCAGCAGCCTCGGCATCCGCATCGGTGCCTGCGGCCACAGCCTCGGACAAGGGATCATACAGACCAAGGTCATCTTCGGAACCAGGCGAATGGAATTTGGGCGAGGCAATCCGCACTGCAGCAGCGGGAGGCCATTGCGCTTCAAGAAGGGCGAGGTCACGCGCCAAGGGCTTGCCAGCGCCGTCCACTTGCCGGAGACGCAACGTGGCGGCGTCCCACTGGTACGTAATTGTCGTGCGGCGCCGAATCATGGCAAAAGCCATCCACTCGGGAACCGAGGCCCACGTAGAATGCTGCAGCATTTCATTGAGATACGCGAGGCGCATGGCCGCCTTGCGTCCTTCGTCGCTTGGAAGGTCCTTACCTTTGCGAATCATTTCCGTGTCCAAGATGTCACCTCGCGTCCACTGCCGCCCGCCGTGCGTGAATTCACCCATTTCGGGCACCTCGAGATGCATCTTGCCGTGGTACCACTCCACAACACACTTGCGCACGTAGGCGCCTTCTGCCACAATGACGGGATCGAGGCCTTGCAACAGGGGCTTTGCGGGGGGGGCAACTGCAACAACCGCCGCACCCGCCGCGTCTTCACCATCGAGGATGCGTAGGGCGGCCCGCATTGCTTCTTCTACTTCCACAGAAAGGCGCAGCGACGTAAAGCAGCAGGCCCCATCGCCCTTTGCGGGCAGCACGTAGCATCCCTCATACGTATGCGCCCGAGCGCGCATGCCCACGCCCATGTGCACGTGCATTGGCGCAAGAGCCGACAGGATTTGTGCCGATCGTAGCATAGGAGGCTCTGCAGAAGATCAAAAACGAAAGGGGAAAGGGAATGTGAGTATATGGATCTGCAACCACACCTGCCCCGAACGCGCTTTGCCGACTCACCAGACGTAGAGGCTGCCATTTCGGTAAGCGCGCGAGGTGGGCGGAGGTGGGCCTTGGCACGCCCAAGAATTGTGGCAGAGGTCGCCACAAAGCTTTGGGCCATGGCGCGAAGAGCGGTGTCGTCCATCTCAATACCCTTTTGCTCGGCCCGCGCTTTAAACATTTCGCACAGGCCCTCCCAATCCTCCTCTTGCATTTCTGTGCCTTCCATTTCCATGGACTCCAGAGCTTCGGCCGGCTCGCTATCTCTTATTGCAGGCCATGTCAAGGAAGGGAAAGGGACTTTGCAAAACGAAATTTAATCGATATAATTCATGATGCAATCTCTCCGCGTCGAAACGTCCTTTACGCGCCTGTGTGGCATCCTTGAGAAATTCACAATTCAAAAAATAGGCAGCGAAGCCTACACGGCAGCATGGACAGCCTTGCATTTTGCGTTTCATGCGCACAAGTGTGCCATTCTTGTAATTGTGGAGGACGAAACGCTCAAGGCATTCATTCCATTCTCAAATTCTAGCTACGACAATCGGTTGGCGTGGTGGCCCCGAAATACCCTTGCCATGTGCGAAGGATCGTGCCAATCTTTGAGGCCGTGCCAACTCCGTGACGCGCGTGAAGAAGGGGCTATTCAAACCTATTATGCGTCAAAGCTTGCAAGCACGCGGGTGCACGAACACATTGTGGCGGATGTGCGTGCATGGTGGCTCAATGGCCACATTGTGTGCAACACGGTGGCCCCTTGGTCGCTTCGTGGCACCGAACAGCTTCGAAACATGGTGCAGCAGGGTGCAAGAGAAAATATTGGAATGAGCGTATTCATTTTAAATCGACGTGACGCCCCCATGCGCAGAAGCGATGCAAATTTATCCCCCTTTATCGCATTGCATGGAAGCACTCACATGCCGCTGCATCCTATATGGCGCCACCGCCCCATGGCTCTCTTTGCCTCGTTTTACGGTGGACCGTTATTCGCAGACGCCCTATGGCCTCCTCCCGAGCACGTGGAGGTTGCACAAAAAATCGAGAGCGATGGCAAAAATTGTATCAGCGGCATTTTCCCGACGCCATGGGAGTCCCGCAAACCCATTGCCGTATTTCGAGGAACGGCCACAGGTGTCTTTGCTGATGGCAGGAATCCGCGAATTGGTGCCGCCATGCTGTCTTGGAAAACACCCACATTGCTTGATGCAGGCATAACTTCTCCGTCTCCGCGCGATCGCGTGTGGAAAGGCGTCGTCAATTGGGCACCAGCACTTGATGCACGGTGCTTCAAGCCGCCACTTTCGCCGGCCGAGCAGGCAGACTTTAAGTACCAGCTGTACATTGAAGGACATTCTGCATCAAACCGCCTGGCTTGGCTTCTGTGCAGCGGCAGCACGCTTCTTGTTGTGCAACCTGGACCTACCTCGTCATGCCCAGAGCAGTGGTTCTCAAAACACCTTGTTGCGGGCGTTCACTACCTCGCCATCAAGCACGATCTCTCCGATTTAATCTCACAAATTCAGTGGCTCAAGGATCATGACGACGCCGCCCGCACGATGGCAAGAGAAATGTGGGGATTCGCAAAACGTACCATTACGCCCCAAGCAATAAGGGAACATTGCAAAGCAATCATTCGTATGGCAACCTGCTCTTGAGTCGAGTATTTATGAGCGGTGGCTCTTGTAAATAGTGGAAGTCCACAAGAGCACAAGAAACACGGGAAGGAACCAGGGGTCGTGACGAATTTCGTGATTACCTAGTCGAAAGAGGTTTAAAATTACCAATATTGCAACTATCAAGCATACCTGCACAATTGTATAGTGCATGCCGGCATTCATGCCTACGTCCTTTTATTATTAATTAATGGGATTTCAAGACACGTCGGGTATCGGATGTGATGTGACTTATAACAAACAAAACAACATGCCTTCTCGAAGCCGTAGTCCCAGGCGCAAGCGCCTACCCTCGGGCTCGCCAATGCGCTCGCAAAAGCGATCCCCCAAGAGCTCTCCCAATAAATCTTCCAAGCGCTCGCAAAAGCGCTCGCAAAAGCGCTCGCAAAAGCGCTCGCAAAAGCGCTCGCAAAAGCGCTCGCAAAAGCGCTCGCCCAAGCGCACAGTAAAGCGTACTGCATCAAGGTCGTCTCCGCGAAAAGGAAAGAAAAGTCCTCGTCGTCGTAATGCAAAGATGCTGCGAGGAGGCTCCTTGGGAGTAAAGAGGGATGTAGTCTTGACGTGGGCAAAAGAAACGGTTGCGAGAAACAGGGTCATCAAAGAAGGCAACGCCGATCCCAACGAAACAGACCAACAAACTTATGATTTCGATGCAATAAAGAAAGCTTTGGAGGTAGTCACCCAATGCGACAGAGGTGACGGAGATCCGAGACAGGAGCCTAGGGATGTTGCCCTTGCACACAACTTTTTGCTGTATGCACACGCTGTATGGACACAGTCGCAGGCTGCAAAGGGACATCTTATCGAAAAAAAAGAAACAAAGGATCTCGTGTTGGCCAATGAAGCAGCGGCGAAGGACTTTAAGCGCCCCAGATGTCGTCTAAAATCAGACGCCGCGGAGGGAATTAAACGAGGGCTCTTACTCGCCTCAATAGAAGGCAGGCCAACACTTGTTAGCTTAAAAAAGGAAACTAGCGGTTTATTGGCGATTATTGCGAAACTAAACGCGGAACAAACGAAGTTGACAGCGGCGAGTGAGAGTGAGCTTTCCAATAAAGCGGCGAGGATTAAGGCACTTGAGAAGCAATTGGCCGACGAGAGCGCAAAATTTTCGAGTATGGCACGGTCATTGAGTGCAGCAGGCGAAGAGAAGGCAGCCGCGGCAGTCGCAGAGGCACAAAAAAGCATTGCTGCCGCCACAGAAGAGTATAAGTCTGATATGGCAACAGCCAAGGAAATGGCAGAATCAAGACAGACGGCTTTAGAGTCGAGTGAGAATGAAATACGCACGCTTAGGGCCGCACTTGCAGAGGCTACTGAAAGGGGCGAATCAGCATCAGCCGCAGCAAAATCTCAATGTGAGGTTTTCGTTAAGGAAAAAGATGCGGAGCTCGAAAAACTGAGAAAGCAAATCAGTGATCAATTAGAATCCATGGCATCCGATATGGAATCCAAAGACGACGCGCATCGCGGCGAGATCAACAAAATACAAGCAGACCTTAAGCAGCTGCAGAAACTCGCGGATGCCGCGTCTGCACGATCTTCTAAGGCGGAAGCAGACTTAAAAACATCACAGGCGGCAGTTGACGATGCGCAGGCGGCTCTAAAAACTCTAGAGCGCAAGGCTGTAAGTGATGCATCCGAAGCAATCAAATGTCGCTGGGAGCTATCTGCGGGACGGAAATTGTGGGAATCGCAAACGGCCGCAGCAGCAGAAAAGCTGGCAGCCTGTCAAGAAAATCTGAGAAAGGCTACAGAGCAGTTGGAAGGAACCCTAGAAACGTCAAGTATAACCATGAAGGCATTTATAAACATAAGTGCACTCTTAAAACAGACATGGTACCGTCCAAGCAGCTTAATCGCAGCGATAGAGAAAGAGTTGGAGCCTCTGTTTTAAGGAATCGGAAAAACTAACTACAATTGTAATTATTCTTCTTGAATGGATTTCACACATTTCAAAACAAAAGCAAGAAACATAAACATGCCTGCTTCAAAATCAAAATGCTCAAAGGGAATGAGTGGCGGTTGGTCATTCAAGGAATGGCTGGACCGTATATGGCCGTCCAAAACCAAGCTGGACGCGGAAACCATTCGCGAGCTTCGAGATCGCACGCGAGCGTGCCAATCGTACTATGACCGCCACTGGTTTTATGAGCCGCCTGCAGACATTGACATACGGGATTTGCAAAGCGTGCCTTGGGAGCCCCAGCAGTGTGTGCAGCCGTATTTGGTAAAGAAAATACGAAATGGGATCAAGGTGTCGCCACTGAAAAAGTACTCGCCTGCCCGCATCAATGAGCAGCGCGAGTCGCCTACGAGGGAATTAACGCGCCTAGCACCCAAGCGCCAAAGCCCTCGTCGCCCGCAATTTGTGCAGAAGCCTAGAGACGATGTGGATGTTGATCCTTCTCGTCTTCAGCTAGACCCGAAATTTGTAGAGGAGTTGTCAAAAAGTCCTGAAAGCCAGCAGGAAATAATGTACCAATACTTTCATGGCAACGTGGGCAGCGCATATAACCCTAGGCATGATTGGACTCGCCTGCCTGGCCACAAGGACACGGATGCCGACCTCCCACCGTCATCGTGCAATATTGGTGGGGCGGGACAAGGATCCAGTATAAAAATCAAGCTCAAGCTGCATCAAGCCACGGTGTGGACACAAATGCGCGCATGGGTGGCGCAGCAAAATGCGGGCGCAGTTGCGGGCGCGGGTGCGAGCGCGGGTGCGAGCGCAGCATTGGGCTTTGACGCCCGTGCGACGCCCAAGGGCATGCTTGTAGTGCATTCTACGGGAAGTGGCAAGACATTCTTGGCAGCCGCTCTCATGCAGGCTGTGTGGGGTCAAGTCAAAGACGACAAGCCCCGCCCCATTATGGTGTTTACCACGCCCGAAAACCGCGACAGAATTCAAAAGGATAAGCTAAACAGCGAGTATTGGCGCGGTCTTCAAAGTATGTTTCCAGGGTCGCAATTAGTACGGGATGGCGCTGCCGCGTATCATGCGCGCGTGCAGTTCTTGTCATTCAATCAGGTTGGCAATCGCCTGGGGTATGGAAGCAGCCCAAAGGACGCCGACTTTGAGAGTCAAGTAAAGGATGCCTTTATCATTTTGGATGAAGTGCAGGCTATCTTTACGCCTCTGGGGCAATACGCACGCCAAAATGAGGGTGTGCGCGCGTGGCTGGACAGCGCTGCTGCCGACGGGACAACGCTTGTACTCATGACGGCCACTCCAGGAAAAAATGTAGAAGAGCTCTTTGAGTTTTTGAATATGCTGAGGCGTGCCAATGACAGGCTAGTACTGAGCGACTACTTTGATGGTAATGCCGTCAAGCGCATCGACGATTTTAAAGCACGCGTGGCCCAACAAGTGTCCTTTGTGGACTTTCGCAACAACACCAATGATTATCCCCATTTGTACACCCGTGTGGAGATGGCACACATGTCAGATCTGCAATATAAAGAGTGGCAGGTGAAGGCAAAAAGCGCCTCCAATCTAGAAAATGCCGTTGATCTCGTTAGCACCGAGGGCGCCGCGGCGCGCAAGTACGCTAACATGATTGGACCGCGGCGTGCAGCGGAAGCAAAGGGCAAGCCCGCATCCTTGGTGTATGCGAGCGGCGACTTGGATGCCATAGAGGCGCTGAGTGCGAAACTTACAAAGGCCGTACAGAACATTGAAGAGGCCGCAGAAACGCGCAGAGGCAAGCAGTACTTGTACTCTGCATTTAGCCAACATGGCATTGCACAGATCGCCCAGGTGCTGGAGGCACGAGGTTGGACGGATGTGACGGCAAAAGTCGGGCTCTTGGGCAAGGCACGCTTCTCGCCAAAAAGGCTGCCAGGAAAGCCCTTTCGGCGCTTCATTACAACGGCACATTTGGCACTCATAGGAAGCCGACAGAGCCCAAGAAAATCAAGTCCCCGCCGTGCTTCCTCGCCCCGCCGCTCCTCGCCAAGTAAGCCTCCTGTTGCGTCAGATAATGTCGAAGTGTCTTCTCGCGCCGAGTTGCGCCAACTTGCGGCATTTTCCGAAGCGTTTAATGCCGAGTCCAACATGTACGGCGAACACATTGGGCTGTTGCTGGCAACTGCCGGCCACAATGTAGGTCTTGACTTGAAGGCTGTGCGCGTCATGCACGTGTTTGAGCCACTCGTGTCCACGGCTGCGGAAACGCAGACGCTGGGCAGGGGCAGACGCTTCTGCTCGCATGCAGCGCTGCCCTCGGAGGACAGGAATGTAGAAGCCATTCACTACTTTTCGGTGGAAGGTACGTCTCAGCATGACCTAGTCAATAGTATCAATGAGCGATTGCGGCAAGCGCATGAGGCCACGGTCCGACAAGAGGCGCTGGAGTCGCGGATTGCGGCAATACGAGCAGAAGTTCATGCGGCAGTGGCGCAAGCATCCCGAACTCTGGGAGGAGGCGGCCTTTGGAGTGATATATTGGGGCCCGTGTGGAAAGGACTCTCTGGTTCTCGCGCGCAAGGCCGCGCTCAGGCTACGGCATCCAAGGATGATGTGCAAACGGCCTTGTTGTTGGAGCAGCACCTTGCGGCAAGAGCAGCAGCCTTGAAAGCACGGGGCCAGAAAGTGCCCATGCAGCTCGCCGTTCAGTTGGATTTGGCGCGCGAGAGGCGCAAGTTTGTTGATGGATTGGTTCATGAAACCAAGGACTTGCGAGCGCAGCTTCGGCGAATTCAGCGTGTAGCTGAAAAGGCCAAGACGCCGTCCGAAGTACGGGCGGCGGCCTCTGCTGCCCAAGTGAAGATCGTGCAATTGGAAAAGGAGCAGCAGATTGCCATTGACGAAAGTGCAAGCGCCTTTTCCGAAGCCCAGGCCGCGCGTGCCGAGGCTCTCAGCTTGCGCAAAAAGTTGAAGCCAGAATTCGTGGAACTTTTGGACACGTATGAATCGTGGTCGTGGAATGAGGACCTTCCGAAAAAATTAAAAAGGGGGAGAGACGAAGCACCCCAGGTGGACACCATGGCTACGGATATATTGGTGCACGGCATATCACGACGCGAAGGGCAGCCCATGCAGGACATGCTACAAGCACTTGCAGACGCGGCATTTGATTGCAAGGTTCTCCAAAGCCTGCACGCGCGAATGGGGGTAGCAGTGACGTGCGCAGTATAGATATTCATATTTTCATGTAACTTCCTTTTGAATCAATCTAATTCCTTCCTTGACTAGCGTGAGCGTGCGTGCGGCCGTGTTGTTTGCAAAGCAAAGCAAAGACACCATGCACCAAAAGCGTCACAAGTTTTTCCCCGAAGGATCTCTTTCTTCGCTCTTTGTAAAGGGGCGTAGAGCATTGTATGACCTAGAGGTGGCAACTGCCATCCACGCGTCTCCCGCGGGCACATATTCTGCGGCTGCCATCTCGACAAAAGCCGAGCTCGAAAAGAAGGCAAAGGAGGCCAAAGCAATGTCTGGAATCTTGGCAGAGCACCTCTTTCTAGAAGACGGCGACAGCAATGGGCCAAAGAATTACTCGTGGAGGACTCTCAATGCCTTGCGTGCTGACCTCGAGGCGCGCGCATTGCCATGGATTGCAAAGTCCGCGTGATGAAATAATGCAGCAATGCAACCGCGAGCTAGGGGGCATGGGGAAAGCACAGACAAAGCACAAAAGAAAAAACGGTACATTATTTTTTAGGAATTAGCTCCTTGAGCTCCTTTTGTGTGGCCTTTCTGAGCCACATGGCAGCAAAAGCGACTAGCACCAGGATTGCGGTAAAGGGTCCTACCCACCAGGGCGCGACATACAGTGGCATTGTGCGCGGTGCTACACCTGGATTGGGAGGGGGTGGCGGCTTTGGCAGATTCTTGTCTGTCACGGCGATTGCATTGACAAGCACGTCTACTTTCTTCTTGGGCGCATTCGGATACAGCGTATTTGCAATGCTAAATGTCACGGTGTGTACGCCAGGTGGCGGTGCCTGATTTTCTGCCACTGCCAACAGCACTTGTTTTAATTCGCCGTCACTCGAGATTGTGCCAGTAACGTCATTGGGGTCCGTGTACTGCAGCCACGGGGGAAGCGACTGCGCCGTAGTCAGCGTGTACACGAGGTCCGTGTTGCTCGACCCGTTTGCAAATACGAGCGTTATTGGGCTTTCGGAGCAAGGGCCACCTACACAGCCCCCATTGATCGTGTCAAGAAACAGCGAACTGACTTGGGGACTCTCTGCACGTGTAAGGGGTGTGCCCTTAGTGATGGAGGCATAGGGGTTCGCGCACTGCACATTCGTAACGCCAATGTACGCTGCGCCCCCCGATTGGATGGTGCCAATGCTTAGTGTTCCATCATCAACAACCGTCAAACAAATGTCTGTGGGGCAGGTATAATTCTTGGAAAACCACACATCAAAGGGAATAAGGACCTGGGGGCTCGCAGGGTTAAAGACGCATTCGGGGGCAATACAGGCATAGTCTGAAATGTTTAGGCCTTCGCCCGTTGCGCTATTTATGGGCTGCACAGAGCGAACACCAGGAGCTTTATCGTTGGGTTGAGGGTTGGTTGACGCGGGTGCATCCCCCGTGCCGCTCACGGATGTAAACATGGCATTTGACTTGGCTGCCTTGAACCCATAATTCATGCATGCACACGCAGGGTCGTTTACGCCGTCCGCGGTAGTGCAATACTTTGTCATGATGTTATCCAGCACGGGCCACCGCGTGGCGGGGGCGTTGCCGCTTGTTCCCGCCAGCGCGTCAATATACCACTGATTGCACACCGAGGCGCTGTGCAGCAAATTCATGACGGGAACCCCTGCGCTATTCAGCGTTCTACTCGCGCAATAGTCGGCAAACACGCTCTCGCATGCACCATAGGGGTCGCCAGGGCACCAGCGGGGGTCGCAAAACAGGGCTTGCTCGGACACGGGAGGCGGATTGGGAATAATTCCCGAGGACGACACAGTACCCCATGCTAGCGCGCGCGTGATGGACGTTTGGCTGGTGTAGCTGCCCAGACAGCAGGGCAGCGTCATTTGGGCATCCCACGCCAGCTTTGTGCAGAACGAGCTCTTGCACTGGCACGGGGACTTCCAGAACTCCTTGTCAATCGGGTTGGGGTTGCTCCACGCGTAACACCACTCGCCGTTTTGCCACGCCTTGTACATGCACTGGCCCACATCGGCGCCACTAGAGGGGCAATCGGGCGTGTTTCCGTTACGCACGCCTGCGCAGTCTAGTGACACTGTGTTTTGCTCGCCCCAAAAGCTTTCCCAGTCGCACCGTACATCCAGAGGGATTGAAATGGGCGCCGCTAAGCCTACACCCGCCTGGTAGCCACACCCGATTCCATTAAAGCCGGCCATGGTATTTAGTGCCGTGGCTTCCGCTCTACGTGCATCATTCGTGTCGTCTGTCGCATACGGATAGTCGGTGTCTTGCGGCGCAAAGCATTGAGCGGGTGGGGGCTTGGACGTGTCGTCACAAAAATTGGTATTCATTTTTGTGTTTGCTTTGAGTGCAGTGCCCTAGCAATGTTTACGTTGCGCAAGCGGTGCGCACGCGGCCGCCTTTTTTTTCATAGCCAACCCACAATGGGGCCTAGGTAAAAAAAGACAAGAGCCACAAACCGCAAACGCAAAGCGCCGCATGGCGCAGCCCATCGTGTCCGCTCGCGCGCAGACCAATGCAAAGGGGGTCGGCATTGTCCTTGCAGCGATGCTAGGAATAGCTCTCCTGTCCCTTCTATTCGCGGAGATGGGAGGCGATTCTGTACACAAGCGATCTCACCACCTCACCACAAAGGCGCTCATTCAGGAGGCTGCGCAGTGGAGCACTGTGGCGCAGCAGGACAGCAACCCCCTTCTTGCACTCGTTCACGCCACGTATGCAACTGCCTATTTGAATGTGGCCCGCAGGATGAGCAGCGACGCCGACATTGAAGGCCTTGCCTCCATACACGTTGCAGAGTTTTCCAAGGCACTTAATTCGTCGCAGCAAGCGTCCATGCGATCACTGCTGGCTCAGTGCCCCGTTGTTGCACCCGCGGGCATTGCTGCCTTGCAGACGGGATGGATGGCGTAGCGTAGAATGTTCAAATCAACCCCCTTCGCACGCTAGCAACAAGCGCCCAAGAGCGACTTATTCACAAATACAAAAACGTATTAATATGGAGCAAGCAGCACTTGTTGTTCTTGAAGCAACACAGAAAGCCATTATCGATGAACACAGTGCCTTGGCCACACAAATAGTGCGTGCGTCGCGGTCACTGGGCAGTGTGAATATTCTTTTACGACGCGCTCGCGACTCGCAAAATGTGGCCCATGCTGCCGCCACACTGCTCGCGCGCAAGACGCACACGCCGTACGTGTTGCGCAGTGCACATACGTAAATATATTTATATCCCATGCATTGGAAAAACTAAAAAAAATCTCATTTCTTTTCCTCCCCAATGCACGCTTGAAACAGCACGCATTCGATGGCGTCGGCTAATTCCTTTGACTTTTGATCAAATTCTTCGCAAGGTATGCGAACCACGCGCACGCCCCGCGCTTGCATCAGGCGCAAAAAGTCCTGGTAATGGCGTCCTAGCTGCGTGATGTAGTCCAGCGTCACCGCGTTCTCGCAGCGCCTGCCACGCCTTGCAATGCGCTCCATGCACAGTTCGGGCGGGGCGTCCAAGTACACGATGATCTGAGGTAGCACAAAGGGGGTGGCATTATACACGCGCTGCAGCGTCTCAAAGTTGTGGTCCGTAATTTCGCCGCTGGTGTGGAGCATGCGTGCAAACACGTGTAGAGAAGCATCGGGGCCGCGCTCGCTAATGAGCGTGCCATCGGCTCCCATGGTGGCATAAGATGCCAAAATTTGGCATTGTAGGGCAAAGCCGTAGCGCCCAGGGTCCTGGTAAAAGGAAGGCAGCAGCGTCCAGCTTTCTACAGGCTCGTTGGCGCACGAAAAGCCCCGCCCTGCCAACTCCTTGTTCACCACGCTCTTTCCTGCGCCAATGTTTCCCTCGATGCACACTACCGCGCGGGATTGCAGCAAATGGTCTTGGAGGACGCGGCGCTCCTCAGGCGTTAGTTGATGCGGGGCCATGTCTGCTTAGAAATGTTATAGAATGGTTTTGGTGAGTGCATGGTCAAGGAAGATACAAAATTTCAGTTCCGAAGCGAGTACGCAACAGTGCCAGCGAGGAGCAACTTTGTCACTGCCGACAAGACAATATACGCCTTTTCGTACGCAATGTAGCTGGGCTCCGCGCGGCTTTCGCGCGAGGTGAACCATCGGTACACTTGATAAGATTGTATGGCCCCAAAGAGGGAAAAGAAGATGAGCTGACTAAACACCATGAACGTGACGCTGGGGTCAAGATCTTGATTTGCGGCCTTTGCTTCGCTTGCGAGCTTGGTATAGTTGGACAAGATAATGTACCAGTGCACGCCAAACAACGCCCAACCAGGAAGGATGTTGCTAAATACAATATCCGCGTCAATTTCGGGCTTAATGCCTCCAAGCTTGAACGTCCACGAACTCAGCGCATTCTGTTTGAGCGCCCGCTCCACCGTAAACCCATTGATCATTAATCCTGGAGTGATGAGGGCCGCAGAAACGGCCGACACCTGATCCTTGGTGCCGCTCACTGCCGAAATGAGATAAATCATTAAGGAAGCGCTGAGCGAGTACTCGACCCAACGAAAGGGATTCCATCCAAAACCCATAATTTGTGACGAGTACCATCCCTTGCCGAAAAAATCGGTGGCGTACAATAAGTGCGCAACGCTAGTAATGACAAAGAACGCAATCACTATAGATTTGAGGTCAACGGTTGCATCATTTTCAAGGGTCACAGGAATGTCCACCCTAGAATCCGAAAGCTCAGTACTGGCATTTGCATCAAACTTTTGCCGCGTCATCTGCACGATGCGTTTCGACTTTGACTTGAGCAAAACCGATGCAGCAATGGCTGCTCCCAAATGAAGGGCAGCCGCACCATAATTCCACTTTTGTAATCCCTTGTCCATTTTTGCCTTTTCTTTTATTTGATAGAAAGAGGATCACAATGGTGATAAATTACTTCTTCTCTTCTTCTATAAGCATGCCGGCGGGCACAGCCTGGTCATCGCTGCCCTCCATCACGTGCACCGCATCGGGTTGCGCCAGTGCCGCATCAATCTGAAATTTGCAGCTGCTGTGATAGTACCAATAGCCCACGTGCGGCAGGCGCGGATCATACCGCGCCTCCAGCTCGGCTCGCGGTAGTTCCAGCAGGCGCACCACCTCGGCGCCCACAGCTTCGGCGCGCTCTTCAATGCCCGCTCTGCCACCATCCCATGCGTCAGGGTTGAAGCGCACAACAAAAACGGCTGTCGTCTCTCCCAACATTTTCTTGACGGCCGCCGTCTGGTCCCACACCTTTCCAAGCTCGCACAGTGTCTCGCGGTCGGGGTGGCCGCCTTTTTCGTCACATTCCACGAAAACTACGCGATCAGAAGCGATCCAGGCGCAATCAGGCCTCCGTTTTGAAACGTCGCATTCTTTGCCTCCTAGCAGCGTGTCGTCCAGCATGCTAGGGGGATACCCCACTGCGGCAACCACCAGCGGCATGACGATGCGCTCCACACGCTTCGGCACTTGGGCATCGCAATCCGCGCAAAACTCTAGACCCGCGCGTATTCGCGATATGCTGAGCCGCTTGCTGCAGCAGGCGTGGCAAAAATATTTGGAGGCCTGCGCCCTTACCATCGTTACGCATTCCGTGCAACGGTTGCGACACCGCATGTGCTTACAAAGGCTGGTGCCGCCGCACTCCTTGCATTGGGTTCGCAGCCGATTGTGCTGACATATTTGGCTGCCGCCGCACTCCTTGCATTGGGTTCGCTGCCGATTGTGCTTACATATTTGGCTGCCGCCGCACTCCTTGCATTGGGTTCGCTGCCGATTGTGCTGACATATTTGGCTGCCGCCGCACTCCTTGCAACAGCCGCGCAGCCGATTGTG
>Ga0255096_1000421_pt1 | contig 20500 bp, 48 predicted proteins | sample Colum_Atlam_RepA_2_FD_188563 | JGI IMG/M metagenome (GOLD analysis project Ga0255096, IMG submission 188563) | Freshwater microbial communities from Columbia River, Oregon, United States - Colum_Atlam_RepA_8d | ecosystem: Environmental > Aquatic > Freshwater > River | place: USA: Oregon... | reverse complement strand
ATTTTAGATAACACCCATGCAAGCTGTCACCTGTGCATGCACAAAACCTTAGACGTAAGCGTCTAGCATGTAACACCTTTGATGCTTGCATCATCCCTGTTGTCTACTTGCATCGGTTAACCCTGGTTGTTGTAACTTGTTTAGGTGCTTATATTGTGACGCCAGCGTCACAACCTATGACACCCTAAGCGCATGCGCTTAAGACTTACACCCTTTCTTTTTGTTGTTATTTGATTTGTTTATTTTGTATTTACTAACTGAGCTACGCTCAAGGGGTGTTACTTTGTGATGCTTGGCATCACTTATATGACCTTATATACAACCAATAACAAAAGCCCCATAAAGGGGCTATTCGTTAGGTTTACTGCCTGTTCAGGCTAGATTATAGGGCTTATAGCAGCTTATGATAATACCCATAAGCCTTGACTAGTCCCCAGATGATCGGGAGCCATGACAAGATGACCAAAGCGAAGAACACTACAATGCACAATAGTCCGTTTGTCTTGCTTGTTTGATTCTGTTTTGTTGCATCAATCATGCGTGCTTTGCTCCTGAACCATGGGCAGGTATGCAAATAGATTTTGCTTTAGTATGCTGACCTGAGCACAAAAGACAATTAGAGCATGTTACCCGTTGACCTGCCTCCTTAGATGCTGGGCATAGGATTTCATTCGGTAGGATTGATTCCTTTCCCTTGTCCTTCCACACCTGCAGGGGGATCACTCTGAATGTGCGCTTTCCTTGATTGTGCAGGGTTTGGGCTTGCTCGGCTTCATCTGCGCTTATCATCATATTAGAGTGATTATCATCCGGGAGGATATCGGCTTGATGCGTATATCCTGTGTGGCCTTTGGCTTTGGAGAGCAAAGCACGGATGATGTGCGAGGGTAAAGCCATAGGATCACCATATGAGCCAAGGCGGATAACTTGATTAGCTCCTAGATCCTTGATTGCCTCAAGGTCTGTAAGGGTTTGATATTTCCCGGCTTTATAGGCTTTGAATACTTGCCCAGGGCCTTGACCAAGGTTGACGTAACATGAGCGATTAGAAGCCCAACCTGTAGCCTTGCTGGGGTTTGCTTGCCCACGGTGTCGGCAGTTGCCGCAGATAGCATAGTCTGCACCCGTTCGGCTTGCCGTGATTGGGTCAACATCTGCCCTTAGTATGTGCGTCTGACCCATGTTGCCAGTCTTGATATTCCCTGATGCGGGGATATAAATACAAACGATTGGGGAGCCGTCGATTTTAGAGGGGCCGGAATAGATTACGCTTGCTTTAGGTTTCATGCTTTACCTGATAAGGGTTTGAGGGAAGATATACTAAGGGCTAATTAAAACCCTCTAATTTAATAAAGGGTTTGGTATTAAACCTGGGGATTATTCTGCATTATAGATTTTGAATGTCCCGATAATATTGCCGTTAGAATCCTTTACATTTTGATATTTATGATAATCCGGGTCTTCTTTTACTTTGTTTGCGATACTTTGCAAGATAGATGCTAATTCGTTTGGGTTATCTTCAAAAGCTGCATTATCGGTGTGGAAATTAATTGTGATTCGGTTGAACATAATATAAACCTTTAAATTAATAATCTTGCAATAACTCTTTCAATTCTTCGATTTGTTTGGAATTGAATAAGGATTTGATCTTATCGGTGGATTCTTGACATGCTTGGTAGGTCTTGAATGCCTTGATTGAATCTGAATCATATCCGAACTCGTTACAGAATTCAGAAAATGTGCACATACCTGCATCAGTATCAGATAAGAGGCAGTATAATACATCAGCTTCACATGGCTTATATATTACCCATGATGCGGTGCGGATATAGTTTTTATAAGCAATCGAACCAACTTGATATTTATAGGTTTTGCAGCGTTGTTTATCAATTGCAGATAATTCACGGTGTCCCAAACCTGTTTTATAGTCGAATGTCTGTTTCTTTTTGTTTGGGCCGGTAATTGTAATTTTCCATCCGTCATACTTCCAATCGTCTTGGTTATTTTCACCAGTATAAAATACACTGAATTCATTAAACCATTCAGTCAGTTTCTGACTAACTTTCAATTGTTGTTCTGTCAGGGTTTTGGTTTTGATTGAATTTGTCATATAAAACCTCAAGGGTCAGGGTTGGAAGATTCTAATTATAACCCGGATATGTTCCGGGCTATGGATTAAAACCTTTTATTTACCATTATGCAAGATTACGAACTCACGCAAGGGCTTATTGGCCTTGAATTGTTTCTGCATGTTGCGGTTTTGCTTGTAGTTAACCGTTACTGTGCCACGCGCAGTGATCCCCAAGAATTGGCCCGTAGCGCCAAAATTTGACACCCATTGACCCCGGCGAAGGGTTGCGAATTGATCGTTTGACCACCCGGACGTATCAATTGTCTTTTTGTAGAATGACGAAGGGTTAAGATTGTGTTTCATGATGTTTCCAGCTAAAAGGTAAGATTAGATTAGAACTGGCGTTTTGCTTGTCGGGCTTGCTTACGTTCCCGGCTTGGCTTGCCTTGTTTTTTGGATTCTTGATTGTGTTTCATTTTTTAAATTTCCTCAATAGATTCAATTGTTCCCAATATATCCTTGCCTTCATAGTTAATTGTGAAGTCTAACTCGCTCACAAAATCCGCAACATCCGTATATTCAGGAATTTCACATCTAACAGTTATATACACCGTTTTCATTTAGCCAACTCCTTTACAATTTCAACGATAAAAGGTGCAGCAAACAGACAACCTACTGCAACCGACAACAACAAGGTTTTTGCAGTGTTCAGCATTTTGTAATTTCTGGCCACACCTTGAATTGATCAAACGCCCGCAAAATTGTCGTTTTGTAATCCATTTCCCAGCGGGTTAACGCGACAGCCGCAGAAGACCCCTTGTAAACACCTTGTAATTGGCCGTTGAAGGTGATTTTGTACGTGCTCATGCTATTTTCTCCGGTTGGTGAACTTTAATTATAGGGTACTTCTGTAATACCCTATGGATTAAAACTCAAAAAATCAATTGTTTTGTGTTTTTCCACATTCTAGCAGCCAACCCCGCTTTGATTCGGAGGTTATAAAATGTACGGCAGGCGGTAACCAGTGAAGGTGTGCTGATCGAAAACAATTGTTTGCCGTCGATATAGGTGATTGTATACATGATTAGCCTTTAAATGTAACGGGTTTGGGTTGATTCTTGCGGGTTTGTTCTAAGGCTTGACGAAGGATCATAATATGCACCTTGTTTGCTTGAGTGCTTCTATTATCGGTGGTTTTTGCTGATTGGGTCAAGCGTTTTGTATACTTGACCCTTTTGAGGGGTTATTCGGGGATTACTAATTCCCAATAGTCGGCGATGGTAATAGCTTCTTCCCGTGACATAGGGAGACTACGCACAATCGCACCCGGACGGGCATAACCACCGGGGGTGCGCTTACCTTCAATAATGACAAAAAGGTTTGAACAATGCCCGGATGATTGGATGATGTTGAAACGCTTGTTCTCGTGTGGTTTTTGCATGTTGTTTACCGTTTGTTGATTCGATGTTTAGATTCTAGGGGGTTTCGTTTTGTTTGTCACCCCCTGTTTGAGGGTTAGGCAAACCAGTAAGTGTACTGGATACGGTTTTGTTCTGTCATGCTTTGGATCACGTCTTGCGCAACGCACTCTTGCGCTGTCGTGTTCTCTCCAACCAAAGCCATAGCAGTATCCAAAACCAATTCAGTGACATCTTGATGAGTGCCTGGGATTGGCTCACCGTAAAAATCTGTTTGAGCTACAATCCAGCGTCCGGTGTTCATTTTGTTTCCTTAGTTGTCTGCGTCTTGCATTGGTTCTCATTATGCACGCGCTTTGTGTTGTTTGGTTACCACAAAGTGTAATAAATTGTAACGACAAAAAGCCCGTATCTGATAACCAGAACGGGCGTACATGTGACTAACAGAAAGATAAACCCGAGTAAAGCGCAGGGTTGTTTAAAAGCCACTTGTGTATAATTCCAGGTTTTGCCTAGCGTAGAGGGTGTTGATAACCTGTGAACAGTCGCAGGTTCAACAAACTATATTTTCTAAGGGCAGAGTATCAACAAACGAGAAAACGCCTCAAAAGGGCGATTAATGGCCTTCCTGAGCTTGTCTCAAAATCCAAAGGTTTGATGCTCTATAGGGATAAACCCTAGGTTGACCTATTTCAAGGGTTTACCCTGATAAGGTTGGCATGGTGTTTGCATGTGAACACGAAGCGTTAGATGCTTTATACCGTATTTAACGGAATGCATTTAGTTTAATACTTTCCGTTGTGTTTAATGCTTTGTATTCAGTTTAACGACTTATGTTATATTTAACGCTTCATGTTTAGTTTAACGCTCTGTGTTATGTTTAATGCCCTGCGTTTAGTTTAATGCAACGCGTTACGTTAAACGCTTTCCGATCTTGACCCTGGCTTATTTACCTCCAAAACTAGAAATAATAACCCCGGTAGGTTTTTGTTAAAATAAATACCCTAGTAGGATTTTGATTAACCTTTAAAACTTTAGAACAAACCCTCCAAGGATTTTTATTCCAAGGAGGGTTGGCTTATTGGATGCAGTCTTTATTTCTTAAGGCAAGTAAAGGTTGCTTGAACTACACTCGGTGTAGGTTGATTAGCTTTCCATTTCTCACCCTCTTGAATACAAAGCTGTTCAGAACTATACCCAGGGATTACAGTTGTTGACACCGAAGACCATTTCAACATGAGTGTCAAGACTAGAGTATAAGTGACCATGCTATTCCTTCCAATATAGTTTACTCAACTTCTACTTCTTTGACTGTCCAATCAAGGCGAGTTGAGTTCTTAATTCGTATACACTTAGAGTGCATATCCCACTTCTTTTCACTGAAATAACTAACAGAGACTCCGTCATTTCCACTCTCTGATTGGAAAGCATACCTGTACACCTTTTCAAACTTCTTTGGTTTGACTAGACGATATTTATAATCATCGTAGAAACCAGGGATTGTCCCATTTGGATGGCAAACTTGCCAATCTTTATGACAGGACGCCTTAAACTCCAAGATCAATTCAGGATTAGTCAACCATTCAAGGATGATTTGATTATGCGGTACATCACGCAAAGGTTTAGGTTCTGCTTTAGATTCTTCTACTTGGTTATTTTCTTTAACATGTCGAATCAAGACAAGACTAGTACTTGGGAAGCCATAATCATTTGTACCTTCTATTTCAATACCCCTATTACCAATGGATGTAATCTTACCCAAAGATCCAACAAATTTATTCATATCAGTAACCCAACGATTATCATACTCAGCCTGATCTTTTACGATATCATCAATCTTGACTGTATCACCTACACAAAGCGCAGCATCATGCCGATCCAATTGATTTGAGATAGCTACACCTTCGATGTAGCTGAAAGGCTTTTGTTGAGTTTGTTCCTGCATAGTCATTCCTTTTGAGTATTTGATCTGGTGATTCTATCAGAAATCCTAGGATATTTGCCAGGATTTTCTGAAATTTCTACAGAATATTTACAAGATTATTCAGGTTTGAAACTCTTTTGCAGTTTCTTTAATCATAGAGATAAACTTAGCTTTAATATACCCTGCTGAGTTGAAATCCTCTTCATCAAAGAAATAGTCGCTAGTGACATTAGCTTGGTTGTACTCTGTCATCAGGTATAGAACTTGATACTTTGTTACTGTCTTTGGTTTGATTCGATATTCAAAATCAGGATACCAATTTGGTTGAGAAAGATCTGACCATTCCTCATCTGGATTACTACGGTATTGAAACTTCAAAGTCGTATCATTTGCATATGCAATCATCAGTTCTGCGTGCTTGTGCCGGTTGGAGAAGGCTGGTTCAAGACGATGGGTACTGCAACGATTTGGAGAACCTTCAAAGTACACTGAATCATTGTCATCATCATTTAGATGGCGGACAATGTAAATTGTATCAGCCTGATGACCATTGATGAATGCTTGATATTTTTCAGACTCTTTGTACTTTACCTTGTCGCCTACTTTAAATTGATTCATGATGTTTCCTTTACTTGATTCGATAGAAGAATTATAGCAGTTTGATAAACTTAAGCAAGTAGGTCTTGTGGGATTTTTACAACATCAATCCTTACTCAAGGTTACTTTATAACCAGCCTTAACCAATGTAGCAATAGCATCCTGAATACTTGATTCAGAGCTTGATTCTACTCGCTCAAGACGGAATAGGCAAGCATATACTGTCTCATCGCAATTAAACGCTACTGTATCGTCATCCATGTTTTCATCATCAAACATGCCAATTACAAACTCTTCTGGAAAACCATTGTTCTTCATGTAGTCCTTATATTCTTCCTTGAACTTGACTCGATCACCAATTTTGAAGTTGTATTTCATGTATTACTCCTTTACTATTTAATCCATAAAAACTTTATTGCAGTTTGGACAACCTACAAGGGACTTAGTTTCTTTACTGCCCCAATAAGATCCTCGGTCAGTACGCTCCATTACAAGATCATTTGAAATTTCATAGAAGTCTCCATGATCTCCTTCAATAACCTTTTGTTCTTCAGGATTCCAACCATCTTGATAATTGCAGTGAGGGCATTTCATTCTTAGCTCCTTCGGTGTTGTCTTGATGTAAAGAATTATCCTTCAGACAAAGAAAAAGGTCAAGAGCTTTTGACCCTTGACCCGTAGATGTTGTTTATTTACAACTCACTTCTTTAGGATTTCTTGGACTTCATCCTTAATATCAATCTTCTCTTGAATGTTAGATTGTTTAGGTTCTCGCAAGCGAGAGGGGAGAGGATCGCCAGCTTTCTCCTGAACTTGCTCAACAACTGCTTCAGGTACAAACTTAGTATTAGTTGTCATTGGTTTTGTGATTGGGTTAGTGGCAATTGTAAAGCCTACAATAAATGCCTGACCATAAGCCATCCAAGTAAGTAGATTGAAAGTTGATGTATACCTGACTTTCTTAGTATCATCCTTTTCCCGTTGCATCTTAATGAACATAAGAACTAGGAGAACTAAAACAATCAGTAAGACAAAGATTGAAACTTTAGCAACCAATAGGATATTAATCAAGTATTCCATAATTACTTAGGTGACTTATTAAAGCCTGTAAAAACATCGGCAGTTACGTTACCCGGAAGAGTACCATCCCACTTCTGAATCCATGCCGCTTGATTATCCAGTCGTTGCTTTTCAAGCAATGCTGATGTGATTGTTTCTGCCTGAGTACGATTACTTGCCGCATCGGCTTGGGCTTTCTCTAGTTCAATCTTACGTTGCAACTGAGCCTCTTGCAATTCACGTTCTAGCTTAACCTTTGAAATCTCTAATTGAGCTTCTTCCGTTTGAATCTCTTCTCGGCGTTTAGCAGCCTTCTCCTGAGCATCTGTAATAATACTTGGATATTGAATCCGAGAAATACCAATATAGCGAGTAGTGAATGGGGTGCGCTTGTTAATAACAGTAGTCAAATGCTGACGCAGTTCAGAATTAATTCGCTCTAGGTTAGATGAAAGTTCTGCAATTGTATACTTACTAATGAAACTTGTAGTTTCGGAGGCAATAATACTTTGTGCATAAGTCTTGTAAATTGTACCCCAATTGATCATTGCTGTTTGATCATTATTATCCTTATCATCCTCTGGTGGGAGAGTATCAAACAGAGAGTCAACCTTAGTAGGATTAACTGCTAGAGTAGCTTGTACAGGCACAGTGATTTGCAGTTTATCAGCAGGCATGAAAATAGTAACATTCTCTGTCTGAGTCTTGTCAGACTGATCCAGTGTAACCAACTTATCACATGCAGTAAATGCACATGACTCTAGTCGAAACTTTGATGTAGAAATTGTACCCTTTTGATAACCTGAATTAGTCATGATCTTGCCAATCTGTGCAGGAGCAACTTCAACACGTTGACCACAACCAGAACTAAACAAAACCACTGTACCAATTAGAAAACCACCAAATAGATTTTTAAAATTCATAATGTTTCCTTTTCTTAAAACAAAGCAATAATACCAACTACAGACAAAGTAGTCAACAAAACTAAACTCAAAACCTTAATCAAAATTCTCCAAAATAACTTGGAGTTACCAAACTCAGTAATTAGTTTAGTACAAAACCAAATAACAAAGAAGAATACAATAAATACAAGGGTTATTTTAATCATTTTGGATTCTTTACTGTAAAATTAACTTCAGCTTCTGCTTGGGAAATAACTGTCAAATTCTCTGGTTGTGATGCCCAAAGGAATTGGTGACCTTGGATCAAGAAAACTGTATACTCCCGTTGATGTTTTGGATCATAAGAGCAATGCACTTTGATTGCAACAAACATTTCATTACTGACAGTGTTCTTAACAACATAAGGTTTTAGTATCTGAAACTTCTTATTTGTAAAGTTATTCTCAGAATCCTCTTCTGGAATATTCCAATTTACCGAAACATTAACTGCTGTCATATTACTCTCCTTTAATCGGTTGATCTTTTGTTTCTTTCTTCTTGTCTTTATGCTTACCTGCTTTCTTTAAGATACTAGCAGGGACAAGAGGATTACGAGGTTTAGATTGACTAGATTGTATCAGGAGCATTACTATCCCAATGAGTGATGTTCCATTTAAACAACAAAGGTAAGAGCCAACTGATTTTAATATCTTGGGTTACATCTTCCCACCACCCCCATTCTTTCCCATACCCGTCTTTAAAAAGTTCTATCATATCAAGCATCTTCATCTTCCTTATTAAATTTATATGCATCAAGGTTTGATTGTACTTCATTCAGAAGGTTTGTCAACAAATCAATGGTACAACGAGAAAGATACAAAGTATGATTCAAAGGTACAGAATCATCTTGATATGAGTCAATCTTCAAGATGAAGTTATCTCGGTCATCACGAAGGATTGAAACCTTTCGCAGCGATGTTTCAGTTTCATGATGCATAGTAACACCATGAGTAGTTTTACTAAGTTTTTGCATATCAAAACTCCTTTTCAGATTCTTGGATTAGTTGGATAAATTTGTATTGCGGGTACTGCTTAGAAAAATCTTCTTCGTCCTTGTAATAGTCTCCTGATACACAGAAGGATTGAAGATACTGAAACAAAACCTTATACTTCTTAACTTTTGGTTTCTTCTTTTCAAGACGGTAAGTAAATTCAGGGTTCCAATTTGGATTATTAACCGAATTATAATAGCCAGAATCATTATGACTGTAATATACTTCATAGCTATTTGGATCTTCGATCCATTGCTTGATAATATCATAATGCTTATGACGCTTACTTGTATCTTCAAGTTGAGCAAGATCTTCTTCTGCAAATGACCAATATTTTCCGAGCCTATCTTCTGTACCTCTTGTGTTATATACAATAATTCCTGTAGACCATGTTACGATGTAGTCACCAGCTTCATTATATTTTGACAGAGTATATTCAGTCTTGCCAATATCATGCAAGAAACGAAAACTCTTATCGGATTGCAAAATCTTTTCAATTTGTTCTGCTGTAGGCTTAACGAAGCTCATATTCTCTCCTTATTCAAACTCTGGATGTTGCGATGCTGCAATAGCTAGATTATAGCACCACCAACGACGAAGTTGTCCTTGTGGTAAAGAAACATCAATTTTATTTGGTGTTGATCGGTAAAGTTCTATTCCATCTACTTGAGGATGTGTAGCACTCTCCACTGGTGTGCTCAAATCAAACTCGTTAAAAGGTTCCTGTTCATGAAACCACTCACAGAAACCACTATTCACTTCGTAATCTCCGTACACTGTCCAATTGCATAGACCGGAATACTGATCTTCTTTCAAGTAATTCAATAGATGCAATACAAGGTCTTTGTTATTCTTACCAAATTCAAATAGATTTTGCATCTTAAACTCCTTGTTCTTCAGCCATCATAGCTAACCAAGTCAACCAAATAAAGCGAGCTTGTTGAGGGTTGTTTACTTCCGAGTACACATCAAGAGAATAGAATCCATCTTGATCAAATCCAACCTCAACCATACCAGTTTCAACAATTTCCCAAATTTTATCAAAATTCTTAGACAGTTCAAATGTGTGTGAAAGTCGAGATTTGTACCCTGAGTAACCCAGGTGCTTCCAAAGCGCCCATTTAATAGCATCACAAGAGAAAGGTGTCATTTCATCGTCTTCGTAATTATCTTCAACCAAAGAAAGATATTCACAAGCTGTTTCAAACACATCTTGGAGAGTAAACTTTTTACCGCAGATATCAAAGATTTGCTGATTAAACTTTTTCATACAGGCTCCTTAGAAATAAAGGTACATTGGTTCTTCACGATGTGTAAACTTTGCTTTGATAGGCATTCTATCAATGATCCGAGAAATGTTCAAGTTGATTTCATCTTCTGTTGGAGTGTAGTCATTATACAACTTTTTACTCTTGAAGAAGTCAATCATATCCTCAGACCAGACAATCTCTGTTACGTTGAACTCTCGGTAAAGAAGTTCATTGTACAACTCTTGATGCCTCTTGTGCAGGAATTGTAGTTTATTTATGAAGAATTTTACATGACCAGTACCAAGAGTGTAAACCTTTGGAGCATCAGGATAATAGGTTTGCATCTTGCCTTGATGTACTGCATTAGGGATGCGGATTAGCTCTCTATAACATGCCATCAGATGCTTATCACAAAGTTCAGAAGGATGAATTAGATTAATGCGAGTCATATATTCTTTTCAGTATTCAATGCCCCCAAGCCTGTCAAATGTCGTTATACCGCGCACCTTAGCATCAATATAGACAACTTTCTTCTTTTTATACCTTTTCTTTTCAATGTCATTTAATGATACAAAGCCATTACTTTCCCATTGAAATTTACGATACTGTTTTTCAAGTGCAGGGATATCTTCTTCTGGAATTTTGTAATCCCAATTTTTGCTATTAATTGCACGTTCATTGTTTACTGATTGAAGCCAATATTGCTTTGTGATCTTTGTAAGATAGGCTTCACTCAGGTTACCAATAGGCATCCAATCCCCAACCATACCATTCCAAAGGACAATTTCAGGATTACCTTCAATTTGTTGAAGCTTCTTAATCAAGTCATTTTTCTTCATTTTTAACCTCTTAATTGAAATTAGCCTCTAGCATAACATGCCAGCCAGTTGTATTGTTGGTATTATTTGGTGCTTGTGGTAAGTAAGCAACACGAATTGGTAGGTAAGGTAACTTCACAGAAGGGACGATAACAGGGATTGGTTCAATCTTGTAACCTGCTACAGCACCAAGCATAACTTCAAAGTTCTTCCAACCAAAAGAATAGCCAATATAGTCAGAATGCTTCCAATCTGAATTCTTGTAACTCCCAGCGGTGAAACCATTTTCACAACGGAAGTATTGTCCCAGGTTATCTTCTTTGTAGTTGGCACTTCTATCGAAATGATATGTGTTCATGTGCAAACCAGTGACAGGCTTGTCACAAGAGAAAGCATAGCTTGAAATAGAAATCCAAAATAGGCTTAGGAAAGCTACAAGATTTTTCATTACAACATCTTGAAAAATGAATTCAATTTCCCTTCAATGTTCTTCTTACCGATTGGGTTCTGAGAATGAACATAGAAATCAAATGCTTTACACTTATTGTCAAGCATGTGCTCGATTAGCCAATTAATGAAGACCATAGAGGTATCCTCACCACCAAGATCATGGTCAAAAGAAATGAAAGTTGGAACACCATTTTTCTTGACAAACTCAATTGCTTCCAAGGATGACCTCACTGTGACAAAATTGTCACCGACAGGGTAGCGTTCATCATCAATAAATAACTTCATACTCTTTCTCCTTGATTCGATAGTAGAAAGTATAGACAAAATAAAAGCCCCTGTAAAGGGGCTTGTTGTTAAAAGATCACAGTGAAGCGATACGAGCTTGCAATTCTTCAATTGACAAGTTTTCCAGTTCACTATCTTTCTTCTTTGCTAGAACATCTTCCAGCTTCTGACGGGCTTGAGCTTGCATTACACGCTGTTCAGCCTCACGAGCCTTAGCTTGCTTATCTGCAATGATATGCTTAAGAATCTCAAGCTTCAGGTTCAATTGAGTAGCTGCTGAATTAGTTGTAGTTTGTACAAAACTCTCTTCAACTTCAGCCTTTAGCTTTTGGTTAACTGCCTTTGCTACGCTGTCCAAGTCGAAACCTGAACGAGAAGATAGAGGTAGATCCCAAAGATCTTCAGTTGTCAACAAACCCTTAGTGGATTCAAAACGTAGCTTTTGCTTAGATGCCTTTTCAAACATGATATTTCCTTTCATTAGAACTTGATTGTAATAACCTTTTGGAAGTTATCACCTTGGACTTTTACTTGTACTTCTTCTTTCTGCGTACTAGAGAAACCAACACCTGAGAGTTGATCATCTTGCACAGGGCACTTTGTCTTGTTGCCAAGAACTTCAAAGACCTTACGATGCTTTGTCAATTCATTAGACAAGAATTCATTATAGATGCCTCGTGCAGGTTCGTCAACCTTACAACCTTCCAAAGTAAAGATCCAGTGCTTATTACCAACAGCATTATCATCCCAGAAATTAGGACTATTCATCAAGGTATTGACCTTAACAAATTGTTCGGTTTGAACACCCCAAATTTCACGAGACATTGTACTAGATTGTACATCCTTACCCATTGCAGCGTCAACTACTTCACCGTTCTTAACCGTCAGAACTACGGCTTGCTTCATACCAGTTACAGCCTTGTCATAGGTAAAATACATAACCTTACCTGAAGCTGTTTCAACTTCAATAGTATAGCCTACATCAGTTGTTTCTTGCCGGAGATATTGATTTACACTGACTGTATACAGACCATCATAAACAGTATTAAAGCTTACGTTCTCTACAGGTGTACGACTATCACGACGACCACATGCATTCATGTCTACATCCAAGCCGTCGCCATGATGCCCAGCAGGACGCTTATTTGCAAAGTTAATGTTAGCCTTCGGTGTAGTTACATACAAATCCAAATCATCCCAATTATACCAAGACAAGCTAATACGGAACTTTGCATTGACATTGCCCCCAGCTTTCTTAACACGATCCTTAATACCGGAATCAGTCAAGTTACCATTATAAGACCAAGCAAAGTTATTATCCCACTGGAACAATTGATTTTGTTGTTCATGCAAACCAGTTGTCAAAGTAACAAAGTTAGTCTGCATAGAATTCTTAACCAGCAATTCCATAGACTTTGTCTTAGGCAAGATCTTAGACACAAAATCTTCAATAGACATAACTTCAGTTTCAGAAGCCTTCAAAGCCTTTGGCTTTACAGTAGCTGATAGGAGCGTATGCAAATTACTCTTCATCTTATCTTGAGAATCTTTATCAGCCCACAAGACATTATGAATTGTAATATCTGAGATCTTAGCCAATCGACGTTGCAGATCATCTTCAATATTCAACTCTTGAATTGTCTTCATTGCATCATCAATCATCTTCTGAGTAATCAAAGCTGTAGGACGCTTGTAGTTTTCAGGAGCTACCTTATCTTCAAAAGACTTTACAGCCTTAGTAATATCCACACCGTCAGAAAGATCTTGAACCAATGTACCAATTACAGTATTACGGAAACGAGAAACAGATTCCTTTGCATTTTCCCAAACAAAGATATTCTTCTCTGAAGGAGACAGTTTTTGGTACTTAGCATGCAACTTAGAGAACTTATCTACGCTTGCTTTATGTTCTTCACCACGGTAAATAGAATTACCAGTAATCAGATCTTGAACTTCTGCAATTGCTGCAGTTGTCAGTTCTTCCAAACCACGCTGGAAAACTTGAACAGTTGTTGCATAATCACCACGAGCCTTATCAGGAGTAGAAGTAATGAACTTAGTTGCTACATCGCCATAGAAGTGATTCCAGTTGATTGTTCCTTCAGGCAAAACCTGCTTGGTTACCTTAGCACCATAAGTCTTTTCAGTTGTACGGAACAAGCCAGTAATCTTCTTAGATGTCAAGAAGTTATGCATCTTTTCAGCAACAATATTGAAAGGATACTCCAGAGAATCCAATTCCCATACAGTTGTCAACTTACCATCAACAACAGCTACTACGCTACCAAGGTTCTTAACAAAGTTCTTGCAGCAAGAACAATCGTACTCTGTACGAGTCTTGTAGATTGGGTTTGTACCTTCTGGGAAAGCACTCAAGTATGTATCCCAGATCTCGTCTGATGTTGCATCAGTTACAAAAAGTTCTCCCTTGGAGAGCAAGTTCAGACGAGCATTAACCGGGAAAGAAAACTTAGTGAAGTCAGTCATTGATGTTCCTTATGTGATTTGTTTACGATGCTGAAAGTATAACAGTACTACAAGATCTGTGTGTTGTTAATTTACAACTTCTTTGATCAGTTGCATTCCTTTTGTCTTTGGCTCTACGCTCTGACCATCTTTATAGTACGTTTGACCTGTATGTGAAGTCAAGATCTTGGCATCTTCAGAGCAAGATTCAATAAAAGCAATAAAGTCTCTGTTGTCAATATACAACCTACCGACTTGTAAGATAACAAAAGGAGCTAGATTTATTTTTGTCATACAATTTCATAAGTAATTTTTCGGATTACTGTACCTTTATCAAGTTTACGGTTCAACTTTTGTTGAAAGCGAATAGCTTTACGAGTTGTACGCATTGCTGTTACTTTACCTGAAGATTTTTCAATCGTAACCCAAGCATGAGGTTTCTTGATTGGTTTAGGCTGTTCCGCAGCTTCTACAAGTTTGAAGCGTGCAAAGCTCCACCCCCGCGACCAATCGTTATTCACATAAATAAGATTCAATGAAACATCGGTTACTAAGAGTTCACCTTGTAGCCCTGAAAGACTTGAAGCAAAGTCAAAATCATGGTGCTTTTTATCTAACTTAACAATATCACCAATTTTAAATTTAGTCATCAACCTTCTCCTTTTGAAAACATATCTTGCATTTGATTAATCCAAGCTAGGCGGTATGCTTGCATTTCAGGACTATCCGTGCCCAGCTCGTAAACATTAATTCCATTGTTAAGAAGCCATGATTGAACAGTTACCCAACCATTCAAACTCCGTCTAATATAACACAGAAGTTTACCGTGATCCGATGAATTAAAAGTACGAAAATCACATAGATAAGTACTTTTAATGGCCCAACAAACAAAACCTTGACGTGGTAATTCCTTCTTAGCCTCCTCAAGGATCTTAACCCAACGAAGTTGCATAGCTTTACTTGGTTTCTTCAAGATGTTTCTCCTTTATTTCCGTAGAACCGATGGGAACCAACTTTACCTATGAACTTAAGACCTGTCAACCACTTCTGTTTCTTGTAGACTTTGTTGTGAACAAAATACAATGCATCTTTGTATTTCTCAGGAACTTCAAAGCCTTCTTTAATCAAGCTTAGAGCGATTATCTTAGCTTCTAGGTATGCTGCCCTATCCTTTGGGTTTAAACCTCTCAAATCGCCTTTTAGAAGCCTTCCTGAGCCTTTCTTATCCTTAGTCCATGAGAACTGATTCTTCTGGTAGACAACCTTACAGATTGTATCAGGAAAGTAAGGATCTTCAACTCTGTTCAGGACAACTTTACCAACAAGCTGTTGACCTAGGTTTGATTCACCTCTTGCCTCTTTGTAGATCGCTAAAGTAAGGCAATTCAACTCCTTAGAATCAATAGCATAACAAGACGAGCATAAAAGTAAAGACGTAAAAATAGCCCCTAAGATTCTTAGGGGCTTTAGTATCATGTTAATAGTCGTCATCATCATAAGAGTAGTTATCCCAAGAAGAGCAAGCACAACAACATTCTGAAGGAGTATGAGCATAGCAGATACAAACATCTTCAGGAATCATCTCGTTGTTTTCATCCAACAAGAATTGTCCATGTTCTTCCGAGTAGTCTCCAGACTCAGGGTTGATCCCTAGTTGGAACTGGAATAGTTTCTTCTTGTGCTCCTTCAGAATTATCATTCTTTTCTTTCTTACCAAAGATATTATCCCAATTGGATTTGTAAGTTTCGTAATCAGAGAAAGGTCTTGGTTGTGAACCTTTACCTGCTGGATTGGTAAAATCAATTGACATGTTTGTTATTCCTTTAACCGAATGTTCCTTGCATAGAACGAATTTGTTGATTAGATGTACAACACTCTACACAACCCCAACCTTGACAGTTTGAACAAACCTTTGTTGGATTTTTCTTATCTTCAACAGATTTAAACAAAATGTAGTCAGAGTGATTCATATTGTAGTAGAAAACATCCTCTTTCAGTACGAGATACTTTCTACCTTTGTAATGAACCGTGTCATCAACAAAGCAAACTGTATGGACCGCAGTTACTGTATCCCCAATTGAAAATGTAGTTCTATTATCTTTTGTATTTTGAGAACAGGAAGAGACTTCAATAACTGTTTTGACTCTTGAATCTTCTTTTTTGTTGTTGTTTACTGACCTTATAAGTTTATAATCTGAAGCGTTTACCGTGTAGTACGAAATGTGCCCTGGTTTTATAACATACTCTTTACCAAGCTGATGATAAGTTCCATCTAAAAAGTTAATTGTGTGTAGTGGAGTTACTACATCCCCGACTGAAAATATCATGTTATCCCTCTTTATTTGGTTGGCTGTATGAGATTTGAACTCATTATCTATCTGTTATGAGCAGAGTGCTTTTACCTATTAAGCTAACAGCCTGTTGCAAGTTGGACTCTCGTGGATGAATCGAACACCTTGACTTCCTTCCCACTGTTTAATGTCATTGGCTTAGAAGACCAGTGTGGGGACACGAGAGTTTGTTAAATTTTAACGACGACGAGAAATAGTTCGGTAAGATTGAGTACGAACAGAAGGAGTATAACTTGGAACCTTTGCTTTTGCAACAGGTTGCTGAACATAAATTTGCTTATTTACAACAGTCTTATGAACAACTTGCGGTTGAGTATTAGCGTTATTATTTGCTGATTTGCCTAGCATATAGCCTGCTGCACCAGCGCCCGCTGCCCACAGCAAAGAGTTATCAGATTGTTGCTGAACCACAACAGGTTGAGGGCTGGCAGCTTGTTGAGCAGGAGCAGGAGTATTGTACTCTGGATTCTTACCACAAGCAGCTAGAGTAGCCAGTGCAGTGATAATAATGATTTTCTTGAATGTATTTTGCATTTTGATTCCTTTAAATAGATTATCGCTGTGAGAAAAGTTTAGTATCAACAAATAATATAGATTGTGATGAGTTAATCATTACGGACAAACCTTTATCTGAAATTTCATTAGCAACTTTCCAAATATTATCATCAATCAGAGAGTCATGAGGATATTGTGGAATTTTTGCACTAATCTTACTGTGATCACACCAGTATAAAATTAAAAACATCTCAGTCCTTTATTAAATGGTGGGCTAGGTGGGATTTGAACCCACAATGGACTTTTGTCACCGGCTTATGAGGCCGGGGCCTGCAACCGATACGGCGTCTAGCCCACTAAATTAAATCTCACCTCGTTTACGTTGACGATCCTTTGAATAATCCTTCTTATGATCTTTCTTACCTTTACGGTCAGGAGAATCAGTCTTAGGTTTCTTAGGCATCTTCTGAACCTTAGAGAATTCAGCTTGGAAACTTACGGTGTCTTCATTAAAGTATTGCATTTTACCCTTTATTATTCGTTTGTCAACTCTTCGACAAGATCTTTATTGTAGTGGAAGGCACAGTTACTTGCAGTATCGAAACATACATCAACTACAATTGGAAACAAGTTACGATCCATGTAGTCTACAGCATAGCATGAGAATAATTTGTAGTCAAATGGTGATCGTCGCACTCGATAAGCTACGACAGGTTCATCAATTGCAGGAAGAATCTCTTCTTCAAAACTTGAGTCAAGCATGATTATCCTTTACTTTTGGTACTTGTACAACAGTTGCCATGTACAAATTACCTCTATTGCCGTTCAGATCTTGAATGATAGCATACATGCCATCAGGCTTCAAGAACTTATATTTATTCTTCATAAAGAAGAAATCTGTATTGTTGTTTAATTCATACAACTTCTTAGATTGCATTTCAGCATAAGGACTATCAGGAAAATCCTTCAGGTCATGTTCATTCAGCACTATCTTCTCCTTTATTAAGCATAATCTTTGATAGTAAGCGTTTAAATTGAGCAGTCAAGACAACTTTACAAATAATTGCAGGTTGTTTCCCAGCAGAGCGATTTTGAGGATTATAAGCCATTGTACGTTCTGCTGTAATCTTCATAAAACCTTCAAGTTGTACAGACTTATCTTCAGATAAGAGTTCTTTGGTTGCTCTCTCAAAAAGATTTACCAAGTCTTTGCATTCATCAAAATCATACACATAATTGGAAAGTACCTGCATTCGTTTGCATAGATCATTTTCCGATGCATAGTTATCAGACTTCTTAGGTCTTCCCTTCTTTCTTGCAGGTTTAGCTTGTTGAACTACTGCGTGCATTTCTTTTAAGTTTTGTGGCATTCCTACCTCTATAAGTAGTTGTTTGTGAGTGGCAATTTGGGCAAAGAATTCTGAGATTCTCAAATCTGTCATCAAGAGAATTACCATTGATATGATCTAATTCCAACACAATGGGTGATCCGTTCCATTCGTCAAATATACCACAACCTGAACATCTATAATCAATAAGTTCGTATCTCAGGATGTGTTGTCTTGGTAGTTGACTCCGTTTTCCAGATGTCCTTAGCTTGAAGACATTTTCAAAACTACTGGGCCGATCTCTACAAGCAACAAAGTGAGATATATCAACATTGTTTTCCTTTAATACTTCTGAAACTCTTTGTCTTGACACTCCTAATCCTTCAGCAATCTCAATATAAGAGGTAAGTGATTTTGAAGCTTCAAGTATGTCCGAATCATTTGTCCCATATTCTACCCGCTTAGGGAACCCTTTATGTGAACAAATGGCGCATTTAGTTGCTCTATAGTCTTTTTCGTTGCCGCATTGGCATAGACTTTCAATACAGTGTTTACCATGCCTATAATTTGGGTTATTCTCACCAGTAAGAATTCCTGATGATGCCAGAGCTTTCGATGAACACTCTTTTGAACAAGATTTTGTTTTACCTCTTACTTGTGATTTAAATCTGAAAAACTCCTTATTGCAATTATCACAATTGTAACATTGCATTCCTTTTGATAATTTCTTCACTGTTTAACACCCTATCTTTTCAATATGCATCATTCAATCCTTACAGAAATATCAACCATTGCAAGTTGTTCAACCTGGGCATTCATACGTTTCACTGATTGTTGACAACAAAGAAGATCAACCTCCAAACCATAGAAATTAATCTTATCCAAATGATGCTGAATCAATGCTTCAATTTCAGTCTTAGCAGATGCTAGTAGCTCTTGTACTTTTTGAACTTGTAAATCTTTAACATATTGCATATCAAACCTTTTCTTTTAGTTGAATATCTTGATTCGTTTCAATCTCAAGATCTGGATCATTGATTGGGATAAGCCAACTTGCCCGAACAACATTATTGTATCCACCTTCTTTGGTTGGCAACCACTGAGCCATTTCCCATGCAGGGCAAGGATTACTAGCAATAAACTGATAAGACGGAATAAATTTCAAACAAGTAACAATCTTACCTTTATTACCAGCCATCGACTTTACAATCATTGCAAGACACCCAGGCTTTAAAGTTGGTTTCATGTTAGCTCCAATCCAATTCAAAAGGTTTAAAAGTCAAATCAATACAAGGTTCAGTCATGTTGCAGTGCTCATCATAAACAGCATAGCTGTAGAAATTAATGCCTTCAATTTCAGTATAACCTCTACAAAAGTTTTCTTCAACAGTAATACCAACCTTGTATTTCTTCATCAAAGCAATAAACTCTTCTTTGAATCTTTCACTACGATCTAGATACATATTAGCTCCTTAAATTTCTAACTTGTCTACAACTATACCAGCTTTGGATAAAAGTTCAAGACCTTTTGTGCATCGGTACTGTTGTAAATAAACAACTCGTTTGATACCTGCATCAATGATGTCAATTGCACAAAATTCACAACAGCTATGGGTAACGTAGAGATTACACCCAATAGACGAAATACCTGACCGTAGAAGTCCCATGAGTGCAGACTTCTCAGCATGACGGACTGTAGGTAAAGTTAAACCATCTTCACCTTCCAATGGACCATCAATGAAAGCTGGTAATGCATTGTAACCACAAGATAGAATTCTACCATCTTTTTCAATCACTGCACCAACTTTTAATCTTTTACTAACAGAACATTCAGCAAAAGCCAGTGCAGTTTTCATAATAGCAATTTCATGTTTTGGTTTTAGCATTTTAATCCCCACCATGAAACTCACTGAAACCTAGTTCTTTTCTTTTATTGTCTCTCCAATTGGTTATAATCTTCAAGGCTTCATTGAAATCTAATCTATTTAAAGATACCCTTTTTTTAAATGATTTCTTGTTATAAGTAATTTTACTTGTTAAGAATACAACATCCC
>Ga0255096_1000416_pt1 | contig 20670 bp, 22 predicted proteins | sample Colum_Atlam_RepA_2_FD_188563 | JGI IMG/M metagenome (GOLD analysis project Ga0255096, IMG submission 188563) | Freshwater microbial communities from Columbia River, Oregon, United States - Colum_Atlam_RepA_8d | ecosystem: Environmental > Aquatic > Freshwater > River | place: USA: Oregon... | reverse complement strand
TACCCACGCACCCGGATCTGCTGCACCGCATCACGCTTGAACTCATCGCTGTAATTGCTCGTCCCCATGTCGGCCTCCCTGCCTCAAAGTTAGGGGCCAAAGCGTCTACAAATCTAGGGGCACCTCAGCAATATATTGAAACTTCATGGCTTTTGGGCCGCGAAGAACATCGCAGCCTTTTTTAATACTTCCCTCTCCTCCCGGAGTATGCGGTTCTCTTTGCGCAACCGGTCGTTCTCACGAAGCAGCTCAGCGTCCTGTGCGGGAACCTTTGCCTCTTCAGAAAACACCCTGACCCACTTACCCAGGGTCGAATGCCCAATCCCTAAATCAGACGCAACCTGACGCCGTGTCAGGCCACTGGTTTGCGCGATGCGAACCGCATCCCGCTTGAACTCGTCGCTGTGTATCGCTGCCATATCCGGTCTCCTTGATGGCGAGTATTGCTCTCAAAAGACCGGAACGAAACCGGGGCAGGTCCAGGCTTCCTCCGACCCCCCCCGAACCCACTTGCCGAGCGTCGAAAGCCCGATCCCCAAATCAGACGCAACCTGACGCCGTGTCAGACCACTGGTGAGCGCGATGCGAACCGCATCCTGAACCGCCCCGAGTTTACCGGAGGGCAAAACTCTCGGAGAATTGCCCGTTATGGAACAGACACCCAAGAACAAGGCCTCGAAGCCGTATTCACCTGCGTTCCGCGAGCGTGCGGTGCGGTTGGCGATGGAACAACGCGATGAGTATCAAAGCGAATAGCCCCGAGTGTCTTTGAAGCCCGCGCCGGGATCGGCAGATATCTGACCTTCTATAACGGCTGCCGTCCCCATTCATTGCTTGACGGACCCCCCCCCGATCAGGCCTACTTCATCCAGCCCAAACCGGAGGCGGTAGCGGCATAACCAAGGCGGAAAACCACTTAGAAATCGCCCAGAACCTGTTCAGATCAACCGAACCACCTCTCCGATCTCTTCCATAATCGACAGAGTGCCGCGACACAGAAGCCAATGACCAACCGTCACGCCCGACCCGGAACTGTCCTGGACTTTGCGAAACCCGTCGCAATTCTTCCAACACCAAAGTGGGAACATTTTGCGCTGCGCTTTGGCCCACTTTTGCTCAGCGGTAAACACATCTGATCTCAAAACAACCCAAAACCTCTGAAGCACGCTAACAGGACTGTTGCCACTGCTAAGGCAGAACCCGATGGGAAGGTGAGGGTTTTCGGCGTGACGGGTCATTGACCTATCGAAGCGGGACGTTCTGGCCTAAGGCGGCGGGGTGGCGGCAGAAGCGCGACAAGGCCAAATGCTGCGTGGGCTTGCCAAGGCTGCGTTTGGGCCGCAAACCTGTGCGGGCGTAGGCCCCTGCGCGGGAAGTCCGGACGGTTCAAATGCATGTCGCCTTTGTCAGCGATTGGTTCGCGCCCCGACTTGGCGGGATTGAAAGCCATCTGATCGGTCTGGGGCAGGCGTTGGTGGCAAAAGGGCATCAGGTGACGGCGATTACTGCGCAACCGCGGGCGCAGGACGCGCATCCGCCGCTGCGGGTTGTGCCTTTGGCTGTGCGGCATTTGCCTGTGCTGGATCTTGCCCTGCCGTTCGGGTTGATCGACCATCTTACCGACGCGCTGATCAGGGCGGCACCCGATATCGTGCATGTGCATGCCAGCATTGTGGCGCCGGCCTGTCTTGCGGCGATCCGTGCGGCGGATCGGCTAGGCTTGCCGCTGGTGCTGACGTTCCATTCGGATCTGCGGGCCTTTGGGGCTGTATTGCCGCTGCTGGCTGACATGGCCGGTCCGGTTGCCTTGACGGCCGTCAGCGCGTCCGTTGCGGCGCAACTGGGCAGGCGGGCATGGCAAGGGGCGGGTGGCGCGGTGCTGCCAAACGGGTTCGATCGCGGTTTCTGGTCTGCCGCCGCGCCGATCGACAGGCCCAAAAGCGATGCGTTCCGCATTGTATCTGCGATTCGCCTGCACCGCAAAAAGCGCCCGATGCTGCTGGCAGACATGGCCCATGAGGTTGCACAGGCAACCGGGCGGCAGGTGCGCCTTGTCATCGCGGGTGAGGGCGCACCGCGCTTTTCGCGGGCCTTGGCGGGCCGGGCAGACTTGCCCGGCTGGCTGGCGCCCGAAGCCTTGCGCAGCCTTTATCACGGGGCGGATGTGTTTGTGCAACCATCGCGCCACGAAAGCTTTGGCCTGTCAGCGATCGAGGCGCGGGCCGCCGGTTTGCCCGTGGTGGGCCGCGCCGATACAGGACTTGCCGAATTCATTGCGTCTGGGCGCGATGGCCTGCTGTGTGACAGCGATGCAGACATGGTTCAGGCCTTGATAGGTTTGGCGCGCGATCCGCAGGCAGGGGCCGCTTTGCGAGGACCAAGGACCGATCTGGCGCAGTTTGACTGGCCGCAGGTCGCGGCCCGCCACCTTGGGCTTTACACAGAGGTGGCGGTGGCCCGCAATGCGGGGGCCATCTCGCGCACCAGCCGCGGACGATAGCCGCGCTGCAAGAACCACTCTAGCGTCATGCGCAGGCGCGACAAAGCCGCATCGCCCGTGCGAAAGCGGCAGTCATAGCGAATGCCCGTTTGCGTCAGGTCCACGAATTCCCAAGGATGCACAAACAGCGTGACCGGACCCGTCAGCCGTGCAAACCACGGGTTGCGCACCACGCGCGGGATCCGCAATACGCTTGAGGTGACGGAGGCCTCAAGCCGGAGCGGTGCGGCGGGGTCGGTGTTGCGTGGCGCGTTCCACTTATAGGCCCCACGCGAACTGTCGATGTCAAAGCCATGCGCCGACAGGCGCGGCACTAGGTTCTCGGGAAAGCTGAGGTAGGGCGCGCGAAATGACGTGATCGGGGCCCAGCGGCGCAAGATCAGGTTGGCACGGCCGATTTCGTCTTCAACCTCGTCTGCGCCCATCTTGCACAGGTTGCGGTGGGAATAGGCGTGACAGGCCAACTCGTGCTTGCCTTGCAAGATTGCATCAACCACGCCGGGATGGGTTTCGGCACTGGCCCCGGTGGTAAAGAAGGTGCCGGGCACACCCAGTTCGGCCAAAAGCGCCAGCAGGCGGGGCATGCCTTCCTCTATCCCGCGCCATGTCCAAAGGAAGGGGGGGCAGTCGGGTTCGACATCAACTGTAAAGCAAAGGTCACGATTGGTGCTTTCTGGTTGCAGCATGTCGATGTGCCTTTGACAAGGTTACGGCTGCGGAAGGGGCGTTGCCTGACGCCACCGGACCGCTGATTGCGAGCGATTGTCCAATGTCCTATCCTGCCCCAAAGCACAATGCAAAGGCGCACCGAACATGCCTGCTCTGCTGTCGCAGACCTGGAAGACGCCGGACCTGCCACCGCGCGCGCGGGCGTTGCGTGCGGATTGGGTCAGGCTGAACCCCGATCTGCACCTGCGGTTGTTTGACGACGCAGGCGCGCGCGCGGTTGTGGCCGATGTGGTGCCCGAAAGGATCGCGCAGTATGATGCGCTGCCCTATCCGGTGATGCGGGCCGATCTGTTCCGCTGGGCGGTTTTGTTACGCGATGGCGGTCTATATGCAGATATCGACATGCAGGCGTTGCAACCGCTGCCGCCTGCGCTGTTTCAAACCGCTTGCCTCTTGTGCGAAGAGGCGCATCTGGGCCGCTGGCGCCAGCGCGAGTTGGGCTATGCCCGCCCCATCCAGATTGCGAATTGCATCATGGCGGGCCAAGCGGGGCATCCTTTCTTTCGCGCCGCGCTTGAAACCGGCTTTGCGCTGGCTGCCGCTGCGGGGCCGGATATTCCGCGCGACAGGATCGAGGATCTGACAGGGCCAAAGATGGTGACACGTCTGTTGCAGGGGCGGGTCTGGCCCGATGTGCGCGTGGCGTCGCAGATCCAGTTCATGGGGCCTATGGACTATCCGGCGCGAGGGCCGGGCGCGCGGCATATGGTGACCCGCCACGAGGCACAGGGAAGCTGGAAAGCCAGCGGGCAGCGCATGTCGCTGTTGCGGCGCTGGATCGAAAGGAACCGTCCGGTTAATCCGTTCCGCGCGCCGGTCTGGGCCTTGGCTGCCGATTATGCGGGTAAACCGGAATGAGTTTGTTTGCCGTCTTGCGACGCAATCTGGCACGGACGCTGGCACGATACCGCCATGTTCCGCTGGTGCGGGTGGGTACGATCTATTGGCGGGCGATGCGGCTGATGCTGGGGGGGCGACCGTCGCCAGTCGGGACGGTGGCGCAAAGGCCGGAACGGATGGTTGTTGTGTTGACCACGATTCCGGCGCGGATCGGGCTGTTGGGGCCGGTATTGCACAGTCTGATTGACCAGACCGAACCTGCGGACAGGATACTGTTGGCGTTGCCGGACCGGTCGCGGCGCACGGGCGCGGCCTATCCCGATCTGGCGGCGCTGCAATTGCCCGCAGGCGTGCAGGTGCTGCCCTGCACCGATCAAGGCCCCGCGACCAAGTTGTTGCCCGCGCTGCTGGCGGAACCCAAGGCGGCGTTGGTGGTGGTTGATGATGATGTGATCTATCCGCGCGATTTTCTGGCAAACCTGCTTGCGGCGCACCGGCGCTGGCCACAGGCGGCGCTGGGTTTGCGCGGCGTGCGGATTGATCCGGCCTGCGACTTTCCCAATTTGCGGCATGTGCTGTGCGGAGGGCTAGTGCAGCCGCAGCCCGTTGATATCTTGTTCGGAACATGGGGGTATCTGGTGCCGCCGCTGGCGCTGGATGCCGCTGTGCATCAGCTTGACGCGGCACCCGAGCCGCTGCGCTGGGTGGACGATGTTTGGATTTCCGGCCATCTGGCCCGCAGGGGGGTGCCGCGCATGGTGATCGCAGCGCCGACGCTGCCGGTGGAAACACGCGCCTCTTGGCGCGAGGCGTTGTCAGACGGCCCAAACCGGTCAGGGCGCAACGACGCCGCAGCGATTGCCTATTTCGCGGCAGACTGGAGCGCTTCGGCGGGGGCGCAGGACTAGGGCTTTTGCCCGTTTGCCTGCTTTGCCGCCCTGCGCAGGGCATCCGCCCCCGCCAGCAGGCCCAGCACGGCGATCACGCCGCAGGCGACAAGAACCGGCAGATAGGGCCGGCTCCCCAGATCAGGGTGCCAAGCAGACAACAGCATCGCCGCTGTCATCAGCCCAAAGCGGTCTTCGCGCCGCATCCAAAGCCGTGGCAACGCAATCGCCAGTGATTGCGCGCGGGCGCGGATATAGGACACCCACATTCCCGCCAGCAGGGCCATTGCAGGGATCGCTGCCAGCCATCCATAGGGCGCGAACAGCACCACAAGGCCAATCGGCACCGCCGCATCCGCAACGCGGTCCAGCGACGAATCCAGCAAAGCGCCAAATCGGGTCTGTTGCCCCGTCGCCCGTGCCAGTGCGCCATCCAGAAGATCAAGAACCCCACTTAGGGTGAAAAGCACCGCCGCAGTTGCCATCCAACCGGCGCTGGCGGCAACACCGGCCAGCAGGGCAGGCGGGATCGAAGCAAGGGTCACCCCGTTGGGCGACAATCCCAGCGGCGCTAGGCGCAGGGCAAGGCTTTGGGCGATACGGTCATGCGGGCGCGAGGAGGATGACTGCGGCATGGGACAAGGCTAGCGCAGCAAAATGGGTTGCGCCAGCCCCCCCAATCCCCCCGCAGGCTGGCGCGGGGCCGGGGGATCGGATAGCGTCCGTTTGTCACGCTGCGCGGGGGCAATATCAATGGCTGTATCACACCGGACGCAACCGGCCCATGTTCTGGTGACGGGGGCCAGCAGCGGGCTTGGGCGGGCCTTGGCGCTGCATTTTGCGGCGCAGGGGCGGCACCTTTCGCTGAATGGCCGTGATGCTGACCGGCTTGCGGCGGTGGCAGACGCCTGCCGCGCCGCCGGTGCCACGGTTACGACCGCTGCTTTCGATCTGCGTGACGCCCAAGCAACCGCCGCTTGGGTCCGGCAAGTCGAAGCCATCATGCCGGTTGATCTGGCCATTGCCGCCGCTGGTCTGGGCGGACAGGCGGCCCTTGCCCCGAAGGGTGGCGAGAACGCAGAGGCCGCCGCGGCCCTGATGGCCACCAATGTGCTGGGCCTTGTGCATGTGATTGCTCCGCTGGGGCAAGCGATGGCGCGGCGCGGGGGCGGGCATCTTGTGCTTGTCGGTTCGATCCAAGGGGCAATCGGGTTGCCGCAGTCTCCGGCCTATTCGGCGTCGAAGGCGGCGGTTTGCATATATGGAGACGGGTTGCGCCGCTTGCTGGCGGCCGACGGGGTTGGCGTGACCATCGCGCTGCCGGGATTTGTGGACACCCCGATGAGCCAGTCTTTGACCTTGCCGCGTCCGTTCTGCTGGCCCGCAGACCGCGCTGCGGCGCGGATTGCGCGGGATGCCGCGCGCGGGCAGCGTTACAGCGTGTTTCCGATGCCGCTGCGGCTTGCCATCGGGTTGGCCAGGCTTTGCCCCGCGCCGGTGCTGGATCTGGCGCTTGCGATCGGGCTGCGCCTGACCGGGCCAGCCAGATAGTGCCTGCCTGTGGGCTGGGTATCAGCCAAGCCCGTTCGGGAAAGCCTGCTGCAAGACCGCAAACACCTTGTCAATATCGGCGTCGCGATGCGCCGCAGACAGAAAAAACCGGATGCGCGGCTTGTCCATCGGCACGCCCACGATGATGACCGGTGGCGCAAAGATGCCCGCCTGTTCTAGCGCCATCGCCGCCACCAGCGTTGTGTCGGTATCGGGAAACAAGAGCGGCACCACGGCTATGCCCTGCGCGCTGCCAGTGTCGAACCCCGCCTTGCCGGCAAGGTCAAGAAACCGCCGCGAATTTCGGTGCAACCGTGCAACGCGTTCGGGGTCGTGGGCCAGCACCCCCAAAGCCGCGCGCGCCGTTGCTACCGTTACCGGCGACAGGCCAACGCTAAAGATAAAGCCGGGCAGGGTATAGCGCAGCCACTGGATCACCGTCGCCGAAGCCGCGATGAAACCACCCGACGCTGCAAAGCTTTTTGACAGGGTTCCGACGGAAATATCCACCCGTTTCGGGTCGATGCCGTAGTGCTCTGTCAGGCCGCGTCCGGTGGCGCCCAACACCCCATAGGAATGGGCCTCATCCAGCATGAGCCAGGCTTCGTGCCGGTCGCGAATGTCCAACAGGCGGGGCAGGTCGGGGTGATCCCCGTCCATCGAAAACAGTCCCTCTGTCACTATCAGAACGTTGCGGTAATTGCCCCGCTCGGCAGTGAGGATGCGGTCAAGGTCGTCGCAATCGTTATGGTCGAAGGTGCGGGTGCGGAAGGTGCCCGCCCGCGCCGCCGCCATGATCGAATTGTGCGACAGAGCGTCCATTACCAGCAGATCCTGCGAGTCCAGCATATGGGTGATCAGCGTCAGATTTGACAGATACCCGCTGATGATACCCAGCGTCGCCTCGACACCCAGAAAGGCTGCAAGTTCAGATTCGAATTCCTGATGCAGCAACCGTTCGCCGCCCACCAGGCGCGACGCCCCCGCCCCGCTGCCATGGACTTGCAGTGCGGTGATACCGGCGGAAATCACCTGCGGATGGTGCGCCAGACCCAGATAGTCGTAGTGGCCAAAGCTGACAAATCGCTCGCCACGATCTGCGACCTGCTGCGCCAGCACGTCCACGGGTTTGAAGAACGGCTGATGCGCTTGTATCCGTTGCAAGGTGCTGGGATGGGCAGTTTCCATCATGCGGGCAAGCTGCCTGTCACTCCGCCGCCGGATTACGTCTTGGAAACCGCGCCCCATCGTCTGCCCTTCACGTTTCGCCCTAGCCAGATCAGAACGGGCCGGGGCCGATATAGTCGTGCAGCCGGTGGCGCGCTTCGTCATCGTCGATCTGAACAGGGGGGGTCTTCATGTAATAGGCCGAGGGCACCTCGATCGGGCCGGATTCTCCACGATCCCGCGCCAGCCGCAGGCAGCGGATTGCATCCAGCACCACGCCTGCCGAATTCGGGCTGTCCCAGACCTCAAGCTTGACCTCTAGATTGATCGGGGCACCGCCGATGCCCACGCCCTCCAGCCGGATTTGCGCCCATTTGCGGTCTTGTAGCCAAGGCACGAAATCGCTGGGGCCGACATGCACAGAATCTGCGGGCAGATCAGAGCCGATCTGGCTGGTGACCGCGCCGGTTTTCGAGATTTTCTTGGACTGCAACCGTTCCCGTTCCAGCATATTCTGGAAGTCGGTGTTACCGCCGAAGTTTAACTGGTAGGTGTGCTGCAACTGGATGCCGCGGTCGCGGAACAGGCTGACAAGTCTGCGGTGCAGGATGGTCGCGCCGACCTGACTTTTGATGTCATCGCCGATGATCGGCAGGCCCGCGCGGCGGAACCGTTCAGCCCATTCGGGGTTCGAGGCGATAAAGACCGGAATACAGTTGACCACAGCACAATCTGCCTCAAGGGCCGCGCCGATGTAGTGGCGTGCCGCGTCTTCCGAACCGACGGGCAGATAGTTTACCAGAACTTCGGCCTTGCTGGCCCGCAGCACCTCGGCCACGTCGACAGCCGGTGCTGCGGATTGGGGCACGACATCCTGAACATAGGCACCCAGCCCGTCCATGGTGGGGCCACGCATGACTGTCACCCCGGCAGGGGCCACTTCGGCAAAGCGCAGGGTGTTGTTGGGGGCGGTGTAGATGGCTTCGGACAGATCGCGTCCGACTTTTCCGTCATGCACATCGAAGGCCGCAACGATTTCGATGTCGGCAACGCGATAGGGACCGACAATGGGTTCGATCAGGCCGGTGGTATCCCCGTTTCCATCGCCGCGCCCGTAATAGGTGATGGCCTGCACCAAGGCTGACGCGCAGTTGCCAACCCCCACAATCGCAACGCGAATTTTCTGTGTCGTCACTTCGAACCGCCAATATTAGCCAATATTATCTGTTGCCCGGCCTTCGGCGCATGGTAAAGTCTGCAACCGATACGACAATGGATAGGTGCAAAGGTTGGACCCGGCAAGCCATGATGTTCCGAAAAGCCGCTCCTGCGGCGTGGCGGCATCGGGGCACGGGGCGCCGATATTCATCAGGCTGTATTCCGTTGTAATTATTGTGATTGTAGTTGCGGCCCTTGGCTATGTTGCCTTGGTGTTGCCTTGGGCGAAGGTTGCGATGGCATTGGCAACGACGCAGCCTGGCTGGCTGGCCTTGGCGGTTGTGGCGCATGTGTTGATCCTGCCGCTTTGGGTGGTGCAATGGCAAGGTCTGGCGCAGCCCTTTCGCGTGGTTCCGGTTTTGTCGATGACCGAAGCGGTGGCGCTTTCGATTGGCTCAAAGGTTGCGTTGTCGGGGGCTGTCGGTGTGGCCGGAGGCTTTTACGGGTTGACGGCACGGGCGGGGCTGGCTCCGGCGGCGGCGTCGGTGGTGATCGCGGCGGATCAGCTTGTGGCGGCCCTGATGAAGTTGGGTTTGCTGGCGATTGTGGGGCCGCTGGTGGCGGTGCCCCTGCTGCCCCAAGGGGTGATCTTGCCTTTGCTGGCCGTCGTGGCGGCAGGTCTGGCGCTGTTTTTCGGGATGGCGGCGGGGCGGCGGCTATCGCGCAAGGTGGCCCGCGCACTGCCCGATCTGAAACAGCTTGGGTCGCTGCGGGTGTTCGGGCTAGCCGTGACGCTGGGCGTGCTGAAAAAGTCGACTGAGATCGCCGCTGCCCTGTGCGTGCAGATGGCCTGCGGGCTGCACGTCGGTCTGGGCGGCGCGGCATTGGCAGTGGTGGCGGTCAGCCTGTCAACGGTGCTGCCGGTGATGCCTGCCAACCTTGGCACGCATTCGGCGGCTGTGGCGGGGGCCTATGTGTTGTTGGGGGCTCCGGCGGCGCAGGCCGTTTCGGTGGGGTTGCTTCATCATGCCAGTCTGTTGGCGGCTTCCGCCATGATCGCGGCAGGGGTTACCATGTGGTCACGCTGGCGTGCCGGTTCGGGAACGGGCACAGCATGACAGTGCAGCCGCCGTTTGCCCCGGTGCAAAGCGGGCTGCGGGTGCAGGGGCTTGGCAAACGCTATGACGGGGCCGCGGCTTTGGCAGATTTTGCCATGACAGTCGCAAAGGGCGAGGTCGTGGCCTTGATGGGGCCGAATGGTGCCGGTAAATCAACGCTTTATCGCCTTCTTGTCGGGGCCGAGAGGCCGGAATTCGGCCAGATCACGCTGGATGGCATCGACCTGACCCGTTTGCCCTCACACGGCCGCGCCCGGGCAGGTCTGCGGCATTTGCCGCAAGATCCGTCTGCCTTTCGCGGCCTGACAGTTGAAGACAACCTGCGGCTTGCCGTGCAGTCACAAGACCCCGATCGCAGCGCACATACCGCGCGGTTGGAGGCGTTGATCCTGGATTTCGGCCTCGCAGCTTTGCGCTCCAAGCGTCCGGCGCAATTGTCGGGTGGGCAGCGCCGGATGTGCGAGATTGCGCGACTGATGGCGGGGCGGCCCCGTGTTCTGCTGCTGGATGAGCCCTTTTCTGGGCTTGACCCGCTGGCGGTGCAAAGCCTTTGCAACACCATCGGCGACTTGCGCCAGCAAGGGCTGGGCGTTGTGATAACCGACCACGATGTGCGGTCGGTTCAGGGCTTGGCTGACCGGATGATCGTGTTACAGTCAGGCAGGGTTTTGGTGCAGGGGCCGACGGAAGCCGTTCTGCGCGACCCTGCCGCAAGGGGCGGATGGCTTGGTGCGGATTTCCGGCTTTAGGATATGATAGCGCCAGTGTCTCATCCCGTGGTCCCTGTTTTGCTCCCGCGCCGGTTTCTGCGCAGCCTTGGTCAGAATCTGGTGCTGCGTGGCCTGATGGTGATGGTGGTGGTCGAGGCGATCTATCTGTCGGACAAAGTGCTGAATGAACTGCTGTCCAGCATGCTGGAGTTCGGTGTGGGGGCAGGGTTTTTGCTGCAAACCGTGCTGCTGGCCATACCCGAGATCGTGGCCGCAGGGTTGCCGCCGGCGCTGTTCGTGGCCGTTTATCTGACGTTGCACGAACAGCGCGAAGCGGGCGGATTTCTTGCACTTTTGGCGGCGGGCTGTTCACCTTGGGCGGCGATTTGCTGGCTGGGCGGGATTGGGGCAGTCGCTGCTGTGTTGGCTTTGACGGTTGCAGGTTGGGTGCAGCCACTGGCCGCGACCAGTTTACAGCACCGCATTGACGCGGCGCGCGCCGCCGCGGCAGTGCATCGCTTTGCCACGGTTGACCGCTTTATCAGCATGTCGGGTATGACCTTTTATATCCATCCGAAGACAGACGCGGATCAAGCGGCGGTTTTCGTGGTGATTGACCAGCCTGATGGCGCATTCGACGTTGTGACCGCCATCGCGGGGGCAGTGGTGCCGCAAGGACCGTTTGGATCGCTGGACGTTACCTTGACAGAGGCCGAGGTTCTTGGCCTGCGCCCGTCAGACGCAGAAACAGGCACTGGTCTGTCCCAGACGCATCGGCTGGCCGTTGATCGGCTGGTGCTGGGCCAGGGTCAGGTGCCTGCGGCTGGCGTGGCGTGGACGCCGTTGCAGCATATGACCCTGTCCGACTTGTTGAAGGCGGCGAAGCCCGATGTCGCCCGAACCGCAGAGGTGGTGCAGCGTGTGGCGTCGTCTTTGTTGGCGGCGCTGGCCCCGCTTTGCACTGGCGTTGGGGCAAGGTTCTCTGCGTTTGCTGGCGGCGCCGGCGATGCTGGGGGGGCTGCTGACGGCAGGCTTTGCGGCACCGGCTGTGGCGCAACTGCTGGCGGGGGCGGGTCTTGCGCTGGCAGTTGCGGCGCAAATTGCGGGTGTGGTGGCCGTGGCTGTGCTGCTGGCTGCAGGGATGCAGCGCTATTGGTCCGGCTGGGCGCTGCCTGCGCGGCTGGCTGGTTGATCCATGACTGTGCTGGCCCGTCTGCCCGTCCTTTTTGGCGTCGAAACACGCTATGTGCTGTGGCACTACCTGAAGCGGATCATTCTGGTGGCGGGCGCGATCCTTGCGGTTGTCATCGCCATTGATCTTGCGACCAATTTTGAACGGGTGATGGCGCCAAGCCAAGATAAGACTGCCCTGACCGGCGTGGCGCGGCTGTGGTTTTATGCGTGGTTGCGCGTGGCCTACAACCTGCCGGCGGTGCTGCCCTTGGCGGCGGCAATTGGTATCGTGCTGGCCGAACACTATCTTGCGCAGGGACAAGAGCGTGCAGCGATCTTTGATACGGGGCGGTCGCGGTTGTGGTCGCTGATGCCCGCGCTGTTATGTGCAATGTTGGTGGGCGGGCTGCAACAAGCAGCCGTTGCGCAGCTTCGCCCTTATGCCGAGGCAGCCCAAATAGACTATGGTTTTCGCAATGCCGGGGCGCCAATGGCGCGGCAACTGGTGCGGGTGCATTGGCGGCTGGAAGGGCAGGCCATCGTGATGGCGTCGTTTGATCCGGGTGCCGATGCCACGCTGTTGCGCGATGTGATCGTGTTCGGGCTGGATGACCATAACCGCGTGGCGACAGTCTGGGTGGCGCCGTCTGCTAAAGTCGGCGCTGATCTGTTGACTTTCGATCTGCCGCCGAATGCCATCGGCCTTGCCCCAAAAGCCCTTCCGCCCCTGCAGGTTAACGCGGCGTGGCTAAGCGCGTTTGGGATTGCGCCGCGCATGCTGACGACATCGGCGCTGCAGGCCATTGTCGACAGTCGCGCGCCCACCCCTGATTTGCCAGCCTATCAGGCGGCGTTTGCCGCGCGGCAAGTGGCTTGGGCCGAGCCGCTGGCGCTGTGCCTGATGGCGGCAACGCTGTCACTGGTTCTGATGCGTCCGCGCCAAGGGCTGATCGCACCTTTGGTTGTGGTTGCTGCGGTTTATGCCGAATCCGTGCTGGCTGGCATCATCGCCATACTGGCGGAGTTTGGTGTTCTTCCGGCAGCGGCGGCCAGTCGGGGGCCGCCGTTTCTGCTGGTACTGCTGTGTCTGGGCGGTCTTGCGCTGGCCGAGTGGCGTATCAACCGTCAGCTTGCGAGCGTCTTGCCAAGGTAATCACCGCTTCACCCAGAACGGACGGGCGGCGGTCTTTGCCAGCGGTCAGGCGCATTACCGCGCGACCATCGGTGCGCAGCGCCACGACCCTGCCGTTCACTTGCAGCGTCGTGCCGGTGACAACAGGCTGCACAAAATGCGCCGAGATATCATGGATCGCCGCACAACCTTGCCAGTCGGCAAGCGCCGCAATCATCTGCGCCATGACCATCATTCCCGGCACCACAAGCCCGTCGAACCCTGCCGCCTGCGCCACCGCCGGATCGCGGTGCAGCGGGTTGTCGTCGCCCATCATATCCAGATAGGGCCGCAGCGCGGCAGCATCTTCATAATGCAGGTCGGTTGGTGGCAGGCTGTGCTGTGTCACTGGCTGCTTCCATTGCGGCGCTGGTCTTGGGCCAACGTCGCCACGAGTGCCAGTCTGGCTGCCAGATTGGCTTGGCTTTGCCCGCCCGCGGTCAGAATTGCTGCGCTGATCTGGATGGTGGTGTCGTTTTCTGCAACCTTTGCCAGCCGAACCTCTAACGTGTAACCGGTCTCGACATACAGGGCGGTTTGCAGCGAAAGCGTTTGCTCCAGATGCACCAGCGCCTTGTCGGCGCTGTTTTGAACCCCCGCATCCGCCAGCGCCGACCTTAGCGCCTTTTGCACGTGGTCTGACAAAAGCCAGCGGATCGGCAAGGCCAAGGGGATGTGCCCGTCGTCACCGCCCGCCACTGGCCCCAGAAGCGCACGAAAGGCGGCGGCTTCGGCCTTTGAGGTACGCACAGCAAAGCGGCCTACCAAGACCGAAGGCGAAGCCTGCGTCATGCGCGCCCGACAACCAGCGCGGCGTTGATGCCGCCGAACGCGAACGAGTTCGATATTGCCACGTCAATCTGGCAAGGAAGCGCCGCATTTGGCAGATACAGCGGGCATTTAGGATCGGTTTGGGTCAGGTTTGCCTGTGGCGGTGCGATTTGATGGCGCAACGCTTCGACCGTCACAATAAGTTCGGCAGCGCCACCGGCCCCCAACATATGGCCCAAAATCGGTTTGGACGATGAAACCGGCAGGTGGGCCAGACGATCCGCGAACACCCGCGACAGTGCTTCGGCTTCGGACAGGTCATTCAGGACGGTTCCGGTGCCATGGGCGTTGACATAGCCGACCTGTTCCGGGTCAAGGGCGGCATCCTGCAAGGCTGCGCGCATCGCTGCTTCGGCCCCCGCAGGATCAGGCTGGATCATGTCGCGCGCGTCGCTGGTCGTGCCATAGCCGGTCAGCCAGGCCAAAGCTGTGCCGCCCCGCGCGGCCAAGGCCGCCTCGGATTCCAGCACAAGCACGCCCGCGCCTTCGCCGATCACCATGCCGTTGCGGTCAAAGGAAAACGGACGGATCGCCGTCGGTGACAGCACGCGCAACAGTTCCCAAGCGCGCATTGTGGCGGGGGTTATGCAGGCTTCGGCCCCGCCCACTACGGCGCGGTCCACGATACCGGCACGGATCATCTGCATCGCAATACCGATGGACTGGCTGGCCGATGCGCAGGCACTTGTCACCGAAAACGTCGGTCCGGTGATGCCGTAGGCAATCGAGACATGCGAGGTGGCCGAACTGGGCATCACGCGCGGCACCGAAAATGTCTCGACCTTCTGGCCGGTGTGGATGCGGAAACACCCCTCGTCCAGCGTGCCGATCCCGCCGACGCCGGTGCCGATGATACAGGCGGTGCGCAGGTTTCCAAGCTGTTCCGCGTTCAGCCCCGATTGCGCCACAGCCTCGGTTGCGGCAACCAAGGCAAAGGCGGCATAGCGATCACAAGTGCGCGGGATCGGTTTGTCGAGTGCGGTTGCCGGATCAAACCCCTCGACATTGGCGGCGATCCGCACACGGTTGGCTTCAGCCCGTTCGATATCCAGCGGGCGAACACCCGAGATGCCATCGCACGCCGCTGTCCAAAGCGCGGACACGCCGCGCCCTGCCGCCGTGATGGCGCCGGTGCCGCTTATGGCAATGCGCGTCAAGATGGGCTCGTGATGGTTTTAAGGTGGTCGGGCGTCATTTCGGTGACGATGGTTTTTATCAGGTCGTGCAGGTTTTCGGCGGCCTGAAGGTTGGCCGACATCGGGATGTAGGCATCGAATTCCTCTTCGATCCCCATCAGGATGCTGACGACATCAATCGACATCATCCCCAGTGAATCCAGCGTGGCATCGGGTTTGATCTTGGCCACATCGACTTTGCCCTCGTCGGCAATGATCCGCAGAATGCGGTCCAGCATGGCCGGATCAGGCAGGTCTGGCCACTGTGTCGGCCCGACGCCTTTGGTGATATCATAGGTCATTCTTCACGTACTCCCTCAGTCAGAGGCCCCAGCGGCTTTCCATAAAGACGCAAGGTCTTGTTACGATGAAAGCCAAAGCGTTCCAGCACCTTTGTCAAGGCGAAATTGTCTTCCAACACCCAGCCGGCCTCGATCCAGTCGGCTTTCCACTTGGCCTTTTGCAGCGCCATATCTTCGAACAGCCGCAAAAGGATGCCAGCCCCGACCACCGAGTTTCGCAACTCGGGGCGGATGCCGAACAGGATGATACGGCCGCTGCGCGGGCGAAAGCGCAAGGTCCGCAGGCCAAGCCGTAGCCAGCCCAACAGTGACGGGTCAGTGCCCAGCCCTTTTGTCAGCTCGAACAGGTTCGGGATCGTCATCAGCATGGCAACCGGCGTGCCGCGCAATTCAACGATCTTCACCGAATCGGCAGGTTGAAACAGCCAAAGGCGTCGCATCATGCTGGTGATTTCACTGCGGACCAGCGGGACAAAGCCCCAATTGTCGGCCCAAGCCGCGTTGTAGAGATCGCAGATGATCTTGGTATCGGCCCCAAGGCTGCGCAGCGTGGGATGGCGCAGCACGATATCTTCCATCCGGCCGCCCGATCTAGGGCGCAGACCGAAATTCCGCGGGTCGATTTCGACGGGGCGCACTTTCCAGCAGTGCAGGTCGTGCCAGCGGCTATATCCTGCGGCCTCAAGATGGGCGCGCAGATAGGGTGGATGCCAGGCTGTCAGCGTGACGACCGGTTCCAGATGGCCTTCGACCAGCAGCCCCGGTTCGGTGTTGATATCCAGCAGGCAAGGGCCGAACGCATGGCTGCGGCCATTGGCGCGCAACCATGCTTCGGCGGTCTTGGTCAAGGCGAGCACGACAGTGGCGTCATCCACCGCGTCCAAAGCGCCAAACAGCCCCACGCCGGACGGCAAGCCTGCAGGCACGGCAGGGTCGACTTGGGCAGAAATGCGCCCAACGGCGCGCCCGTCGCGCCATGCCAGCCAATAGGCCGCCTTGCCCCTTTGAAAGATACCGGCATGGCGCGGATGCAAAAGCAGGTCGCGGTCCATTCGCAAGGGTGCCTCGAATCCTGGCTCGTTGGCATAAAGCTGCACTGGCAGGCCAATGAACAGGCGCAAGGCCGCACGGTCGGTTCCAACCGGTTCAATCCGCAGCGTCACCAGATCTGCTCCTCTAGCTTGTCGGGTTGGCAATGGCGCGATAGGCGGGCCAGCACCGCTTCAGACCTGCATGCATTGCCACCGTCAGGGCAATGGACGCCACGCCATCCAGCAACCAGTGGTGATCCAGATAGACGCTGGCCACAAGCATCCAAATCACAAGAACAACCCCAAGCCCGCGCCCCGCACGGGAAAACGCCTGCCATCCTGTTACAAGGGCCACGGTGGGAAACGCCACATGCAGCGACGGCATCGCGCCAAAAACTGTCGGGGCGCGGCTGTAGAACGCCTCGAAATAGGTGATCCCGAAGGCTGCATCCAGCCGCGCCAGCGCCGCCGCACTTGGGGCCGCGTTGATGTCGATGGCGCAGCCCGCAAGGCGCACATACCACGGTGGCGCGACGGGAAACGCCAGCCAGACGACAAACGCAGCCAGATGCACCAGTGCCAATGTCCACAAAAAGCGCCGCAGCAGGGCGCGGTTCACAAAGAACAGCACCACTGACCAAGCCATCACCACCACCCAAAACACTGTGTAGGGAAAAGCGAAAAACAGATCCGCCGCAAAGCTGTGGTAGGTGGCGAACAGATCGGGCGGTGCAAGCCCGCTGCCGAAGCCAAACATAAAGGCATCGGCGCGGTGCAGCTCGCAGCCCAAGACCCGTTCGGGCGTTATGAACAAGGGCCGCAGCCAGCGCACCGTCTCATATCCCAAAGCAATGGACACACCGGGCAGGACAGCCAGCAGCAGATCGCGGCTGTGACGGTTCGTAACCGCAAGCACCGTGATACCCACAATCGCGGCCCAGTGTTCGATCCTGTCTGCCCCAAGGACCACCAGCACCGCCAGAAACAGCGCCGGCGCAAGACACAGCGGCCAAAGCGGGCCGTAAAGTTTATACAGGTGGCGCACCATCGCTTTGTGTTCCCCTAAGCCGTTGCCTTGCCGCCGCAGGCACGTGGCCCAAGTGTTTCGCCGTCGCTGCAAACCGCGGCACGGTCAGGCCACCAGCCTTTGCAAATAGCCTTGACTTGGGTGGGAAGGGAAGCCAAATCCAGCGTTAGAACCCGAATGCGGACCCCATGCGTATCCTTGTTGATTGTAGCGGACTGAACATTCACCAGCCTTTGCTGACGGGTATTCCGCGGGTTGTGCAGAACTACCTGTGCCACGGCTATGATTTTGGTGCGGCGCATGGCGTCCAGGTGCTGCCCGTGCGCATGCGGCGGGGGCGGTTGGTGTTTCAGTCCGCTTCGGTCAACTTTCCGCACCCGCCGCAAGGAGAGATCGCAAAGCCGCGCCGTGGCCCACTGCGCTTGGCAGAGCGGGGGCTACAGGCGCTGGCGCTTGGCGGGGGCTATGCGCTTTATGCGCTGCCGTGGCTGGGATTTCAGGCCTATCGGCGGATGCAGCGCGACAAGGCCCGTGCCGATGCGGTGAACGCGGCCTGCAACCGTTTTGGCCAAGTGCTGTTGGAACCGTCGGACCAGTTGGGGCGGCTTTATCATCGTGCGCCGCCCGTTGCGCTGCAAAAGGACGATATTCTGTTTTGTCCGGCTTATTGGCATGATGCGGCACCCGCCCGCTATGCCGCGCTGGCAGGCAAGGTAGCGCATCGTGCCGTGCTGGTGCATGACATCATTCCAGTGTCGCACCCGCAGTATTACCGCGCGCCGTGGCGGGACATGTTCCGCCGCAACGTTGCGGCCGCACTGGACAATTTTGACAGCACGGTCGCGATTTCGGGCTATACAGCGCAGATGCTGCGGCAGCACTTCCCCGACCAAGCGGCGGCGGCGCAGATTGCCGTATGCCGCAATGGATTAGAGCGTTTGTCGGACGGGGCCCTGGCGCAGCAGCGTCACATGGCCGCTTTCGCGGGCGAATCCCCCTATCTGATGGTGGGCACGATCGAGCCGAAGAAGGGCCATCTGGCCGTGTTGGACGCGCTTGAATCGCTTTGGAACGAGGGGCGCGTGACGCGGCGTTTGGTTGTGATAGGCCGTCACGGTTGGATGTACGAGTCCGTCGTGGCGCGGCTTCAATCCATGCGGCAGTCGGGGCGGGTGATCTGGCTGCAAGACGCCGATGACGAGGCGCTGGCCTATGCCTACCGGCACGCGCATGCGCTGATCCATGCGTCAGAAGTCGAAGGCTTTGGCTTGCCTATGATCGAATGTGCCGCAGCTGGAACGCCGGTTTTGGCCCGCCGCAGCGCCATCTCTGCCGAGGTTCTGGGTCGCTTTGGCCGCTTTTACGACGGCGAAGATCCGGCCAGCCTGTGCGACGCCATCCTTGCGATGGAGCAGCCCGAACATCACGCTGCGTTGCGGGCGGAGTTGGACGGTTTCTATTGGGCCGACTGGCGCAAGGTGACATGGGCCTTGTTTTCTGCGCTGTGCGCCGCCGCTGCCAACGGGCAAGCCCTGCCGCAAGAGCTATGGCCTGCGCCAGCCGCCATGCCTGATGACACGGCGGCCCTTACGTCTCGGGCGTAAGGCTGTTTTCGGTCAGGGGCACGCCGACAAGGCCAAAGGTCACCGGGCTTGCGGTTACAGTCAGTCGCTGGGACTCTTCCATCCAGTGCAGATGGACGTGATCCTGCTGGGTGCCATCCAGTATTGACGGTGCAATCTGATAGCGCCCAACCGGTAGCCACGGAAAGTGAAAGCGGAAGATGGCGGTGGCAATCTGGCCGCTGCCTATCGCATTGCGCGACAGGGCAGTTGTCATGAATGTATTGTCACCAAACAGATTTTGCCCTCGATCATCGCGCAGGATAAAGCCGATAATCGGCCGTTCTACCTGCCGTGTCGCGATGCACGAAATATGCATTTCAATTTCGGTGCCGCCGGAAAACTGGCTGCACGGTCGTGGGTCATCGGGCAGGTGCCACGAGACAGCCAGCACCCGCGCGCCGCCCTCGCCGTGCTGGGGGGCTTCGGGGCGGAAGGGACCAACCTCGACCGTCATGTCGCCTTCGAACCGTGCCTCGGTTTCGGGCGTGGCGTTGGCGGGCGGCGTGATGGCTGCCGCGGGCGCGTCTTCGGTTGATGCACCGTAAGGGCGCAGCAGATGGGCCTGATAGGCCAAGGCCACCTCTTCGGCTGGCCCCTGCATCTGGACTTGCCCCTGATCCAGCCAGATCGCGCGTTGGCATACCGAAGCCATTTCGAACGGATTTTGCGACACAAACACCAGCGCGCCACCGCCGGCGCAAAAATCGCGCATTCTTTGGCGCGATTTTTGCTGAAAGGCGGCATCGCCCACCGAAAGCACCTCGTCGATCACAAGAATATCGGCCTCGACATGCACGGCGACAGCAAAGGCCAGACGGGCGTGCATCCCGCTGGAATATTCGCGCACGGGGCGGTCAAAAAACGCGCCGATGCCTGCAAAAGCCTCGATTTGCGGCAAGCGGTCGCGCAACTGCGCGGCCGACAGGCCGAGCGTGGTGGCGTTCAGCGCCGCGTTTTCGCGTCCGGTGAAATCGGGATTGAAGGCTGCGCCCAGTTCCAAAATACCTGCCACGCGCCCCGCCCGCGTGACCTGCCCTTCGGTCAGCGCAAGCGTGCCATACAACAGTTGCAGCAGCGTCGATTTGCCAGAGCCATTGCGCCCGATCACGCCGATCGCCTCGCCCGCGCGCAAGGTTAAGTCGAGCGATTGCAGCGCCCAGAACGGCGCGCCATAGCTGCGCCCTGCCACAAGGTTCGCCACCTGTTGTAGCGGGCCGGCGGTGCGGCGATAGCATTTGCTGGCACCCTTCGCCTGTAACAAAACGGCCCCAGCAGTCATGGCTGCACCACAAGGCGGACCGAATGCATCCGCAGATTGGCCAACCCCGTCGAGATATGGCGCGTTTGCACCGGCATCAGGACCGGCCCGCGTTGGGCAACGCGGTGGTCTCGCCCGTCTTCATGGGCCAGCAGAATGGCTTCGACGGTATATTCGCCCGACGGCACATAGGGCAGCCGGAAGCACAGCCGCGCCGTGGCGTGCCCTTCGGGGGCAAGGGTGGCAACGGCGCAGCTTACGCCACCAAACACCACTTGCGCCAGCCTGTTGCGGAACAGAAAGGCCACACGCGCTTGTTCCAGCGCCGTCTGGGCGGTGATGCCAACATGCAGCCGCACCTCTTGCCCGCCCTCTAGCACTGCGCGCGACGTGCCGTCTGCTTGCACACAATCCAGT
>Ga0255096_1000410_pt1 | contig 20887 bp, 17 predicted proteins | sample Colum_Atlam_RepA_2_FD_188563 | JGI IMG/M metagenome (GOLD analysis project Ga0255096, IMG submission 188563) | Freshwater microbial communities from Columbia River, Oregon, United States - Colum_Atlam_RepA_8d | ecosystem: Environmental > Aquatic > Freshwater > River | place: USA: Oregon... | reverse complement strand
CTGGGGAGCCCGGTGGAAGCGCGGCGGGTGCTTTCACGCTTGATGGCGGCACCGGGTCATCAGTTCTGGCCGGATGACCTGACTCTGACCAATGAGAGGCACCACCCACAGTTGCCCGGGTCCAAGAATCTCACCGACTACTTCCTTCTGGCGCTTGCCGTGAAGCACGGGGGCCGGTTCGCCACGTTCGACACCGGCATCAACGCGGCACTCGTGCCCGGCGGGCAAGCCGTGCTTCACCTCCTTCCGACATCTTGACCGGTCCGGCAAATGCCTCAAAACCCCTCTTGCCAGACAGGCCGATAAAATAACCGTTCTTTTTTGGCTGATACACTCTTGAGCGTCCGCTTTCCGAACTGTGAAGGCAGTGGTGCCCCTCATGAGTGGGAGTCAGGTCAAACCTCCTGAAATACCTCGGGCCGACGTCGCGCCAATTCGAGAAGGCGCAGAGCGGCACCGCTCGGGCGTCGACGCCCCTTCTCCCAGCTAATCGCCGTGACTTTCGACACATTGAGGAGGGAAGCGAATACCGCCTGACTGACGTTCAATCGCTGGCGAATTTCTACAACGTCCTGGGCTGCTAGCGGTTTCACCGGGCTCGGTAGGAGGGCACGCTTGCGGAGAGTCAGCTTCCGCTCGCCGCGGACGTGGTCCGCCATCGCTTCCACACTCGCCACCAGAGCTTCCGCATCGAACGAGATTTCTTTGGTTTTCATGGTCGGAACTGTTGCTTGATGACCGCCACCGCCGTCTTCAGGGACTTCAGTTGGGCTGCGGTCAGGGTTTCGCTCTTCGCCTTCGTATACAGGTAGAACAAGATGATCACGTCGTGCTGCTTCAGGTGGAGGTAGATGACGCGAGCACCGCCGCTCTTGCCTCGTCCTGGAAGCCGCATTCGGACCTTCATCAAGCCGCCCGAACCTTGCATGACTTCGCCCCGGTCCGGCATAGCCAGCAATTCCTTTTGAAACTCCAGGTAGCTGGCGTCATCCACGAGTTCGCTCACGGCTTCCGTGAACTGGGGCAACTCGATGAAAATCACCGGACTAGTGTATTACCTGGTAATACAAATGCAAGGCTGGTTCGGTCGCCTGTGACGGTGCGTATCTGCCCCCCCTGACCCGTTCGATTCCGCGCCGCTTCAGAGCCCGCACGACCCAGCGCAATCCAGGGGCGATCCGGAAGTCGGCACGAAGGAGTTTGTGTCAAAAGTGAGTACCGACCCCTTTACCCTAGGTTCCCGGCCTCGGTTCAATTCGGTGAGCTCAAAGCAGTCATGAAGGGAGCGGAGCGGCTGCGGAGCTGGGGTCGGTAGAGAGTGGAGCGAGCGGAAGACGTAGTCGTAGGGGCCGCGGTTTGGACCAACCAAATCCTCTCGACGCGGTTGTGGGAGCTGTCTAAGAAATCACCAAGGTGAAGGAGTTCCGCACCTCCTTCACTTCCGGTCACGCCGGGCGAAATCCATGAAAACCATCGCCTTCCCAGTCCTTGGGCTTTTGTGCTGCAGTTGCTGTCTTAGAGCTGAATCTCAGGCCAAGACTCTGCCCGGACCTGGAAATGCCCAAACCCAGCTCTCCTCCCGAAGCGACGCCGAGAAAACGTCACGGGTAGAACCCCTATCGATTCCGTTGCGACTGTCCATGGGCTCCGAGGAGCTGCTCCGGAAGTTCGGAAAACCCAAGAGCGACAACCGGTTCTTCGGCGGCGGCCTCACCTATCCAGAGTTCCGCGTGATGTTCAATGCTCAGGGCACGGAGATTAGGTCCGTGACCTTGCAGGCACCGGTTCGCCTAGCCTGCGGGATCGGTCCTGGCGATACGTTGGAAAAGGTCCGCGAGCGATTCCCCGGGGGACGCATCGTGTATGGCGCCTATGAGGTCGAAAGCGGCCCGTACGCATTGAGTTTTTTGGTCGCCGAGGGACGGGTTTCAACCCTCACGATCCGTCCTTCGGGTGAACGCTTTGAAGATTCTGAATCGCGGAAGAAACCTGACACCTCGAGACCCGCGGCCACGGCGAAATCCTTGGCAGGCCAATGGCTCGACCCCAAGAACGGGCAGTCGCTCGAGCTCTTAGCCAACGGCACCTATCGCACTGGAGTCGGCGGGACGGGGCATTTCACCGTTGAGGGCGACCGGTTGGTGTTCACTGGTGCCTTGAGCGCTTGGGACCAAGGGCGCGCCACCCTCAGCCAACCCGATGTCCTAGAGTTCTATTGGACCAACGCCGAGGGATTCAAAAACTACTTTGCCTTCCTGCGGGTCGTCGACAAGCCGGCGAAATAGTCGCGGATTGCTTCGGTTCAATCCGGCTCTACCTGGAAAAGGGGTCGGAAAAGGGGTCGGTTCTTGATATTGTTTACTCCCCGCCCAGCTTCCTCTGGCGATACAAGAGATGGTTCAGATAACCGTGCGTGCCCATCGCCAGACTTTCGGCGATCCACCCCACCGCCCTCACGAATGGTTTCCAGAGTTTTCATCGCGATTCACGTAAGGTCTTCAGTGCGGGCCGTGGCTCCCTCTCCGGTCCGTTGAGAAGTGCGCCTCACCCGGACGAACCCATCGGTATCGGACGAGCAAGGAAACGGTATCCCTTCGCTTCGCCGTTGACGCCGAGTCTCGTTCGGGTCTCATTTGAGTCATGCCGACATACATCATCAGTGAAGCCAAGCCCAAGTTGGGTGCTCTCGTGAAGCAGGCCTCCGCCGGCAAGACCATCTACCTGCTTAACGGCAAGGACATGGTCGCACTTGTCCCGGCCCGTCCAACACACGAGCTGCCCTCCAACCTCGACGTTCCGTCGGTCAACCGCCGCTTGGCGGCCTCTGAACGGACTCCATCCGCCCCTTGGAATCGTGGAGATGCCGCACGCCTGGCCAAGCAGTTGATCAAGGCCAAGCCAGTTGAATGAACTTGGCTCGCCGCGAGGGATTCGTCACCGCCTTGCGTGAAGGCATCCTCTGGTATTCCACCACACAGCAAGAACACGGCCCGGAAGCAGCCGAGGCGCTGGCTCAACGATTTGCTGACGCCGTAGACCATACCATCGACAAGATCCTGCGGCGGCCCGGTTCGGGAGTGATTTGGCCGCATCGCCCGGGCTATCGATTCTCCTTGGTCAAAAGGCCGTTTGACCGTTGGCTGATTTTCTACCGTCAACCCGACCCGATGACCATCGAACTGGTGGATATCACCCGTGGGGAACGCGACCTACCCAGACGAGTTAAATAGCGCTGGGCCGGTCAGCCGAGTCATTCAGGAAAACTACTCACAAGAGGACCAGCAGCGACGAAAAAGGGTCAGTTCTTGATATTGTTTACTCCCCGCCCAGCCTCCTCCGGCGATACAAGAGATGGTTCAGGTAACCGCGCGTGCCCATCGCCAGACGTTCGGCGATCCACTCCACCGTCATCGTCGTTTCCGCCCGCAAGCGCGCCGCCAAAACCACCGTCACTGAATCCCCCTTGGTCCGAGTTTCGAGATCAGCTTCCTGCCACCGCCACCGCTTCAACTCCTCCGCGATGATGAGTTCCGCCATCGCGTTAATGCTCCGCCCCCATCCGCTCGCTCATTTGCATCAGCAACTCCTCCCGAAACTTCTCCTCGCCCAGACACCAACCGCGCCGAATCGGCTTGAACTCCTCGCCTTCCGCCAGCCCGCGCCGTTCTTCCAACGCCTGCTCAAGCCGTTGCCGCCCGGCCGGATTGTCCTCGGGGATGCCCCGCGCGCCCAGCAACCGATCCACCCGCAACCACGCCGGACGTTTCGACGGTGCGAGCAAGTACGCCGGCCAACTGCTCCAGGCAAAACTCTTCAAGGGCGCATCCGCTGCCATCAGTTTCGCTCGCGCCGGATTCAAGTGGACGTAATCGCCCACGCTCTTGAGATAACCGTTACCCGATCCGTCCACGATCAGCGACTTGTAGCGTCCGGAGAACAAGTGGCCGAAGAGCTTGTGACGCCGGTTGAAGCGACTGGTGTAAGTGCCCAGCAACCATTTCATCCCGGCGACCAGATTGGGCTGCGGCGTCTCGACCACCACATGAAAATGATTCGGCATGAGGACATAGGCGTGAACCTGCCAACCCGTCTTGGCGCAAGCCTCGCCCAGCGTCTCAACGAAGCGCTGGCGATCCGCATCATCCATGAAAATCAGTTCGCGCCGGTCACCGCGATTCATGACGTGATAAATCGCGCCAGCGTACTCGACTCTTAACTTGCGGGCCATGACGGGAGAGTGGCTTGGGGCGGTTTATGTATCAATATCAAGAACTGACCCCATTTCTGACCCCATTTCCCCCATTTTCTTTGGGAGCTTCATATATCAATATCAAGAACTGACCCTTTTTTCAATTAGCCCGAAAACTGGCGGCGCTTGACTAGCAGCCGTACAACCATACTGTAAGCCATATTGTGAAAACGACACTGGTTCTTCCCGATGACCTTTTGATGGAGGCCAAGACCCTTGCTGCCCGTCGGAAAACGACCCTCAAGGCCATCATTGAGTCTGCTCTCCGTCGGGAGATCCGGCCGTCCGCGGACTTGGAGAATCCCGACCCATCCCGGTTCGAGGTCGGGCCCTTTGGCATCCTCCGTATCCGCAAGGCGTCCGGTACTCCGGCCACCACGATGGCTCAGGTGAGCGCTGTCCAGGAGGCGTTGGAAATTGAGGAGCTTCAGCGGATCACCCATCCCCAACGACCATGATCACGCTCTTGGACGCCAGTGTGCTCATCGCCTTGGGCGACGCCGGGCACGTGCATGAAGGCGCTGCCATGCACTTCTTTGAGCGCGAGGCTGTCACTGGTGGCTGGGCTACCTGTCCGACAACAGAGAATGCCTTCCTCCGCATCCTCAGCCATCCATCGTACCCGCGATCTCTGGGCAACCCAATGGAAGCGCGGCGGGTGCTTGCTCGCCTGATGGCGGCACCAGGGCATCATTTCTGGCCGGATGACCTGACGCTGACGGATGACCGGCTCCAGCCAAAGTTGCCGGCGTCCAAGCATCTCACCGACCACTTTCTTCTGGCCCTTGCCGTGAAACACGGGGGGCGTTTCGCCACGTTCGACACCGGCATTAACGCAGCGCTCGTTCCCGGCGGGCAAGCCGTGCTTCAAGTCATCCCGACGTGCTGACTGGTTTTTAAACTGGCAGGATTCATCGGTATCCAAGCCGTCGCCGACAAGGCAACCCAACCGCGGCGTCATCTCAAATTCGGCCCACACTGAACTTCCACGATTGGTGTTTCCAAGCCCCTCACCCATCCATCCGCTCGTCGAAGGACGGCAGGAATCGCGGGGTGCGGCGGGCCTGGGCGGCGGTCTCGAACGCGTGGGCGAGGCCGATGAGCCGCCCTTCGCTCCAGGCGCGGCCGAAGAACGAGAGGCCGACTGGTAATCCGAAGATCATCCCGGCAGGCAGCGTGATCGACGGGTATCCGGCGACGGCGGCGATGGATGAACTGCCGCCGAGGCCGCCATCTCCGGCGAGCAACTCGATGGCGTGGGCCGGACCGGTGGTCGGTGCCACCAAGGCGTCGAGTCGGTGCTCATCCATCACTCGGTCGATGCCATCTTGGCGAGACCACTTGCGGCATCGGGCCAGCGCCTCCAGATACCGGGCCTCGGTCAGCGGCCCCTTGGTTTGCGCTTCGATGAGGGTCTCCTGCCCGAAGAACTTCAGCTCCCGATCGGCGTTGCGCTCGTTGAAGGCGATCAACTCCGCCAACGACTTCACCGGCGCAGCGTCACCCAGAGAAGCAAAGTAGGCATTCAGGCCGGCCTTGAATTCATACAGCATCACTTGGAACTCGGCGTCGCCCAAGGCCGAGTGACCGGGAAGGCCAGAGGTGTCGATCAGCTCGGCACCTTGTTCGCGCATGATCTTCAGTGACGAGGCCATCACGGCGTCGATGCGCGGGTGCCAGCCGAAATGGTTTCGGGCGACGCCGATGCGGGCACCCTTCAATGCGCCGGGATCGAGGAATCGGGTGAAGTCTTGACCGGCCAGGGTCTGGTTCGATCGGGCCGACGCGGCATCGGTGGGATCGATGCCCGTCATAGCGCCCAGCAGCGCCGCCGCATCGGCCACGGTGCGTGCCATGGGCCCAGCGGTGTCTTGCGTGGAGGAGATGGGAATGATGCCTGAGCGACTGAGAAGTCCCACGGTGGGCTTCAAGCCGACGATGCCGCAGGACGACGCGGGCGAGACAATGGACCCATCGGTCTCGGTGCCGATGGCCACGGTGCACAGGTCGGCCGCCACAGCGACGCCGGAGCCGGAACTGGAGCCTGAGGCGCTGCGGTCGAGCATGTGCGGATTGCGCGTGAGCCCCCCGCGCCCGCTCCAGCCGGAGATGGAACGGTGGCCTCGAAAATTGGCCCACTCGCTGAGGTTGGTCTTGCCCAGCACCACGGCACCGGCGGCACGGAGTCGGGCGACGATGAACGCATCCTTAGGCGCGATGGAGCCCGCCAAGGCCAATGAACCCGCGGTCGTCTGCATGCGGTCACCGGTGTCGATGTTGTCCTTGATGAGCACGGGCAAGCCGTGGAGCGGGCCACGCGGGCCCTGCGTACGACGTTCGTCATCCAGTGCCCGGGCGATGGCGACGGCCTCGGGATTGACCTCGATGACCGAGTTAAGTCGCGGACCATTACGGTCGAGTCGGTGAATCCGCCGCAGAAAGTGCTCCGTGAGCCGCTCGGAGGTGAGCGAACCCGCAGCCATGCGTCGCTGCACCTCGGCCACGGACAGCTCCGACAAGGAGGCCGATCCGCCGAACGCTCCGGTGACGCACCCGGGCAAGGTTCCGAGAGACGTCGCAGCCATCGAGGCAAAGCCCAGGCCTTGGAGAAAATGCCGCCGGTTTGTCATGTTGATCGTTCTATCTAGGACAGCCGATACCCAGGCTGCTCAAGCCAAGATGCCTCGGACCACTTCGCCACCGACGTCGGTGAGGCGGTAGTCGCGGCCTTGGAAGCGGTGGGTGAAGCGGGTGTGTTCGATGCCGAGCAGGTGCAACACGGTGGCTTGGAAATCGTTGGCGTGGACGGGGTTTTCAGCGGTGTTGTAGCCGAAGTCGTCGGTCGATCCATAGGTCGTGCCGCCCCGGATGCCGCCGCCGGCCATCCACAACGAAAAGGCCTTCATGTGGTGATCACGGCCATAATTGCCGTTGGAACTATCGCCTTGGTTCATCGGGGTTCGGCCGAATTCGCCGCCCCAAACCACCAGAGTGTCGTCGAGCAGGCCTCGCTGACGGAGGTCGCGCACCAAGGCCGCCGAGGCCTGATCCACCGCCTTGGCGGTCTTGGCGATGTCGGCCGGCAGGTTGTTGTGATGGTCCCAACCGCGGTGATACAGCTGGATGAATCGGACACCCCGCTCGGCCAAACGCCGGGCCAAGAGGCAGTTGTTGGCGTATGAGGATTTTCCAGGCTCGGCCCCGTACATCTCCAGAGTCGACCGGTTCTCTTTCGAGATGTCCATGAGCTCCGGCACGCTGGTCTGCATGCGGTAGGCCATTTCGAACGAGGCGATGCGGGTGGCGATCTCGGGGTCGCCCACGGCTTGCAAATGCTCTCGATTGATCTCGCGGGTGCCATCAATCAACCGGCGGCGGATCTCCGGAGAGATGCCCTGCGGATTGTTCACGAAAAGGATGGGTTCGGCCCCGGAGCGGAACTCCACGCCCTGATGGTTGGTGGGCAAGAAACCACTGCCCCAGTAGCGGGTCAGCAGCGGCTGGTCCTGGCCCTGCCCTGAGGCCAGCACCACGAAGGCGGGCAACTGCTCGTTCTCGCTGCCCAGTCCGTAGGAAATCCAAGAACCCATGGCCGGCCGACCCGCCTGCTGGTGGCCGGTCTGCATCAGCGTCACGCCCGGGTCGTGGTTGATGGCCTCGGTGTGCATGGAACGCACCAGCGCGATTTCGTCGGCGATGGAGCCGATGTGCGGGAGCAACTCGGAAATTTCCATCCCGCATTGGCCGTGCCGATCGAAGCGGAATCGGCTGCCCACGCAGTTGAGCGGCTGGCCCATGAGCTGGGCGATGCGCTGGCCTTTGGTGAGGCTCTCCGGCATGGGTTTGCCGTTCATCTTCACCAACTGGGGCTTGGGATCGAAGAGGTCGAGGTGCGACGGGGCGCCCGACTGGAAGAGGTAGATCACCCGCTTGGCCCGCGGTGGCCGGTGCAGCACCCGCGCGTCCTTGGGAATGCCGGGAACCTCGGCGGAAACACTTTGAGGCGAACCCAGCAGCGAGGCCAAGGCCGCAGCCCCGATCCCACGGGCTCCCCGAGCAAAGAAATGGCGCCGTGTCAGATGCAGGGCGATGGAGTCTTGAGGCTTCATGGTCATTCGCGGGTGACGGCTTCGTCGAGATTGAGGAGAGCGCTGGCCACGCCGGTCCAGGCGGCCAGATCGGCCGTGGGAAAGCCCTCGATCTTGGGCCCCTGCCCCACGCGCGTGATGGCTTCGGCGGCCGGAATGTCGCGGGCATAGGCCTCCAGAAGATCCTCGAATAGGCACTTCAAGGCGGCCCGCTCCCGATCGGAGGCCGGACGCGCCAGCAGGGACTTCATCGCGAAATCGATGCGCTCGGAAGAGGTCTGACCCGGTGACTCCCGAAGGATCCGCTGTGCAAAAAACCGGGCCGCCTCCAAGTAAGTCACATCATTCATGGTGACGAAGGCTTGGAGCGGCGTGCAGGTCGACGGCCGCTGCACAGTGCACAGCGCCCGGTCGGGGGCATCGAAGGTTTGCAGCGTGGGATTGGGCACGGTGCGCTTCCACAAGGTGTAGAGGCTGCGCCGGTAGAGGTCTTCACCTTGGCCCACCTGATAACTGTTTCCGGCGAACATCTTCTCCTCCCACAAGCCCGGCGGTTGATACGGACGCACACTGACCCCGCCGATGCGCTTGGAGAGCAATCCACTGACGGCGAGCGCATTGTCTCGGAGCATCTCGGCCGGCAGACGGAAGCGGGGACCGCGCGCCAACAGCAGGTTCTCCTGGTCGCGGGCCAGCAGTTCCGGCGACACCCGCGACGACTGTCGGTACGTGGCGCTGAGCACGATCTGCCGCAGGAACGTCTTCACATTCCAACCGTCTTCGATGAAGCGCCGCGCCAACCAGTCCAGCAACTCCGGGTGGGTGGGCGGTTGCCCGTTGGTCCCGAATTCATTGGCCGTGCGGACGATGGGATTGGGGAAAAACAGCCCCCAGAAACGGTTGACCGCGACTCGGGAGGTGAGCGGGTGCGATGGATCCACCAACCAACGGGCCAGGTCCAACCGGTTGGTGCCCGAGACGTACTGGGCTGGCGGCAAGCAACTCGTGGGAACGTCGGCCGTGACCCGCTCCCCCTTGGACCGATAATCGCCGCGGACCCGGATGTGACTGGCTCGGCCCTCCTTCATGTCTTCCATCACGCGCAGTGTGGGAATGGAACGGTTCAAGTCGTCGCGACGCTTCTGCTCGGCGGCCAACCGAACCGTCAACTCCTTCACCTCGGGGATGCGGGTGGTGCGGTAATACGTCCGCAATTCCAACGCCTGGGCCGGAGTCCGCCGGTCCATCGGCAGTCGGGCGAGATCCCGCAAGGCGGCCATCTTGGGATCCCCGGTTTCGCGGTCGGTGGCGAAGTAGAATCCGCTGCCACTGGCCCGGTTCACGATCTTCAAGAGGAGATGATTCTCTCCGGCCTGCAGCACCGCCTGGACCTCTTCCTGATTGGCCGCCGCACCGCGACTCACGTCCTTGGCCAGCAACTCATGCCCGTTGAGCCAAACGCGAATGCCGTCGTCGCTGCCCAAGAAGAGCGCCTGAGTGCGCACTTGGCTCGAGGTCAGGGTGCGATGCAAGTAGGTGGCTCCGAGGTCGTTGGACAAGGCCTGCACCGCGCCATCCTTCCAACCCGGTTCGAGGACCCAGGCTTTCCGGTCGTTGCCGAACACGGCGTCGGCCTGGAACCCCTTCTCCGGCCCGAACTCCCGCTCGAAGGCCACCTTGCCGTCGGGTTCCACAAAGGGCCCCACGCGTCGCCAGGGTCCCAATTGAAGGACTCCCGCCAATTCGGTGCCGGCCAGCCAAACGGTTTCCCATGCGCTCTGGGCCGAATCCCAGTCGGCGCGTTTCTCGTTCAATCGCTCGGTATGACGGGCTTCCAACGTCCGGACGGATTCTTGCAACGCCTTCAGATCCGCCTCCTGACGGGCCGTCGGCACCTGGATGAAAGGCGGGGCCGGATCGCTGTCGAGCCCCTTCTCGGGGATGCGGTTGAAGAAGTCGTAGAGCTGGTAGTACTCGCGCTGGGTGAACGGGTCGTACTTGTGGTTGTGGCATTCGGCGCACTGGATGGATGAACCCAGGAACACGGTCCCGAACGTGTTCACCCGATCGGTGACGTACTTGTTGAGGTATTCATCGGGATCCGCGCCTCCCTCGGTGCTCGACATGCCGTTGCGGTTGAAGGCGGTGGCCACGCGCTGATCCCGCGTAGGATGAGGCAGAAGATCTCCCGCGAGTTGATCGACGATGAATTGGTCGAAGGGCTGATTGGCATTGAAGGCCTGAATCACCCAGTCGCGGTATTGCCACATGGATCGCGGCGCGTCGGCATGGTAACCGTCGCTGTCGGCGAATCGGGCCAGATCCAGCCACGGCACCGCCATGCGCTCGCCATAGGCCTGACTGTTGAGCAATCGATCGACCAGCTTCTCGTAGGCTTCGCCCGAGTTGTCGGCGAGATAGGCATCCACCTCGTCGACCGTGGGCGGCAGCCCGGTCAGGTCGAGGGAGACACGGCGCAGGAGCGTTCTGCGATCGGCTTCCGGTGAAGGCTTCAGTCCTTCCTTCTCCAATCGGGCTAGGATGAACGCGTCGATGCCGTTGCGCACCCAACCTGGCGATGGCACCGCCGGCAGCGCCGGGTCTTCCACGCTTTGGTGCGACCAATGCCCTTTCCATTCGGCCCCCTCCTGGATCCACCGACGGAGCGATTCCATTTGGGACGGAGACAACTGCTTGCCCGTCGACGCCGGCGGCATGTGCTCATCCAGGTCGGTGCTCGAAATGACCTGCAGCAATCGGGATTCGGAGGGGTTTCCCGGCACGACTGCGCGCGCTCCGGAGGACAGCTTCGAGGTTGCTCCCTCCGGCCGATCCAACCGGAGACCGCCTTTGCGCTTCTCCAAATCAGGCCCGTGGCACGGGTAGCAGTGTTCCACCAAGAGCGGACGGATCTCCCGGTTGAAATCAATGCGAGATCCCGATGCTCCGAACGCAGGCAGGCTATGAATCCCGAGCAAACCGATGAGGACCGAGATCATCCAGACGGATCTCATCTCAAAAACACCGGAACCGGGTAATTTGGAAATCGGAATCATCGTCGAAATCAGTCTCAAATGGGGTGAACTAGACGACGGTAGGCTCGGCCCTCTGGGACCGCCACGCCTTTTCTCCAGCAAGCACACTCGGAGGGGTGCTCAATGGAGGTTTTGTGCTGCACCTTCAATAGGAGATCAGGGTTCCGCGCTGGCCAGCTTTGAGGCTCCAGGCCAATTCTCAGGCTCAATCCGAGGGCTGCCTGGGAGCATCCAGTTACCCATCCGGACTGGGTCCGAACGCAGGAGCCATCAGGACAAGAACCGCTCTGAAGCATCATTTCGCCTTCATGGCCTTCAGGAGGCCGTAGGCACGTTGGGCCGATTCGCTTCCGGTGGCTATCTCCGCCGCCAACCGCGCCTCGAGCTGCAAAGTAGATCCATGGATCGCCAAGCCTTGCTCGAAGGTGACATTGGTGGCCGCACGCACCGTGGTCAGCGAAACCACCGCCTTCTCGAATTCGCCACGACGCAGGGCCTCAGCGGCCATATCCGCAGCCCGCCGAGTCTCTTCCGGGGCATCGGCGAAGGCCCGCTCGATCTGACTGGCCGCCTCCGCGGGCGTGGATGCTGTCTTCACCTCTTCGCCGTCCCGGGAGCCACATCCCAGCAGCAACGCGCACACCAACAACACTGCGGCACCATCGATGATCCTCATGCGTTCGCTCCTCCAATTCTCGATTCACTCACCCGTCAAAGAATCGGGGACGCACCAGAAGCGACCCGGGCGTACTCCTCGGAAGCCACCAATGCCGGCTTCCCGATAGTAATTGCGGAACTTCATGTACTCGGTCTGACCACCGAACATTCCCATGACCGTTCCCGTGTTGTGTCGCTGGGTGACCCCTTCATCCGGGCGGCTGGCGACATTGTCGAAATTGGAGGGCTGCTTCTCATCCGCCTCCCAATACAGCATGGAATCCGGATTGAACTGCAGGAGCTTGTAAGTCGAGTACGTTTCCCTCGGCCCGGTCGAGTACTTGGAGACAGCCCCGTTGATCATGTAGCTGGAAACCTTCTGCTCTCGAAGATTGAAGAGTGGCGTGTTGGTGCGGTCCAGAGGGCAGAAGGTCAGCGCTTTGGAATTGTGATAGTTCCACAACTGACTGCGCTCCACCGTGTGATCCGGACGATTGGTGGCCACGCGCATGTAGCACCAATTGGCGACATTGAAGGTGCCCGAGCTCCACGAGGTGTAGGGCATGTAGTCCTGGTTGTCGTTGGCGTACATTTGGGTCGCCAACAGCAACTGCTTGATGTTCGACAGGCAACGAGTCCGATTGCCCTGCTCCTTGGCCTTGGAAAGCGCCGGCAGAAGCATACCGGCCAAGATGGCGATGATGGCGATGACCACCAACAACTCGATCAGCGTGAAGGCCTTGCAGCCTTGGAGTTGGCGCCGCAGCCCGGCCAGTTCACAGGGTTTCAATGCCTTCATGACGGTGATGCGGCTCAATGGGCCAATCAATAGAAGTCCTCATTTGATGTCAGCGATTGCGGGTCCTTTGTCACGCAACAAGTGGATGACTCTGCACTCGCCACCCCACGCAGCGACCGCAAGGTCAATCCAATACACCCAATAGCCCGAGCCCGGCACCGCTCATCGGGTAGGGCGGTTTCCCCGAAAGCGCCGCTTCGACGAACAGAGCCGAGATGCGGCACTCTCCTTGGCAGGCACGCTCGACGGACAGTGCCACGGGGACGGACCGCTCGGAGATCGATCCTCAGCCGACACGCCCGTCGTTTCCGCATTGTTGCGTCCGGGACTTGGCCTCCACGGAGACAGCCGAACCCTGGAGTCCCAAATCAAAGGCCGAGACGGACTTTGAGATCGCGGGCAACGGAGCGCTCGGGGTGAGCTTCGATGAGCCGGTCCAACAGACGGCGGGCACCCTGGGGATCGGAACGCGCACGCAGCGAGGCGCGGGTGATCAGTTGGGCATAACCGGGAGTAAAGTCGGCGCTCAAGACAACACTCCGAAGGAAACCCTGCTCCGCTTCCTCGGGCCGTCCCTCAGACTCGGCAATGAGGCCCCGGAGGTAGGCGTCACGCGCCTCGAGATAGGCGCGGAACCGGGCGCATACCTCAGCCGGTCGCTCGGCACACCAGTCCTCCGGAACCGGGCGCTGCAGGTCGAGAAGCTCCGACAGCAGAGCCTGTCCCTTCGGCGCCGAGTGACCCAAGGTGCGGGGTGCGTCGAAGAGCAGGACCGGACGATCGTCGGTGTTGATGCCGGCGGACCGGGAATAGGCCTTGAGGGTTTCGGCATCGGCGAACCAGGTGCCCATCACCGGCAAGACCTCGGCCAAGGCCATGGGCCTGAGGGCTTCCCGCAGGCTGGGCTGGTTCAACCGCCGCTCCAGGGTTTCCGGCGACCAGAAATGGCGCCCTCGCCCCCCGATGAGTCCGATCACCGGTGTGTCGGCGTTGAGGCGCAGCAACAGCGCCGAGGCGTCGGGAAACACTTCCAGAAACGTGGCGGTGATCATCCGGAGCCCATAGGTGTCCAACTGGAAGAGCGGCAGCCACTGGCAGAAGAGGCCGTCGTTGGACAAGCGATCTCGGATCGCTTGAAAGTGTTCTCGGGTGTACAGGCCCGCCGCCCCATCCCGCGCCGGATGAAACAAGTCGGCGATGACGACATCGTAGCGTTGGGTGGATGCTCGAACGAAGCGCCGGGCATCCGCCACCCGCACCGTGAGCCGATCACTGTGGGCATTGTGCGGCGCGAATTCAGGCAGCACCTCGGCGACTTCGGGCACCAATTCAATCCCTTCGGCCACCAACCCGGAATGTGCATCCAAGGCGGCAAAGGAAATGCCCGTGCCCACGCCCAAGAAAAGAGCCCGGCGCGGTTCCGGATGCAGGAGCAACGGCAGGTGACCGTGGCGTCGCTCGGCCAAGGCAGAGGCGGTCCCGCCCATGGTGAAGCGCTGGTTGATGCGGAGAATGCGTTGCCCATCGGATTGAACCACCGTGGTGACCGTGTCCGAGGGGCCTTCGCGCATGGTGACGATGCGCCCGCCGGGCGGAGGGGTTTGCAAGTGGAGGTCCTTCGGCAAACTCATCAGCGCCACTGCAGCCACAGCCAACCCTGCCTTCGTCACCCACCCCACACGTCGCAACCCAGGGATCAGCGCTAGGTATCCCAGACCCAGCAAGATCCAACTCCAGCGGGTACCCAAGGCCGGTATGAGGCCGAGCGCCATCACCGCGGGCGCCAGGGCCGAACCCAGGAGATTCCAGGAAACGGCGGGTCCGAGAAAACGCGGATGCCTGCCTGCTTCGGTGGCCAGCGAGGCAAAGAGCATTCCCATGGCCAGCGCCGGAAGTGCCACCACAGAGCTAGCCACCCAAAATTCCGCGAGCATCGCCGGCATGGCGCGCGTTCCCCTGCCGTCGCGCAGCATCGAAACGAGCAACGGTGTCTGACGCAACATCCATCCCGCTATCGCCACACTCAGCGCCACTCCCAAGAGCAACCCTACCAGCGCGCGGTTGGCTTGCGTCGCGAACCGATTTTGCAAGGCCCCACCCAAGGCGGTGAACAGCAAATAAGCAGCGAGGATCACTGCATAGGTGAAGACCGTGTTCTCGAAGACTTGCGACAACAGCCGGGTGGCCAACACCTCGAAGCCAATGCCCAAGAAGCCGCTCAGCCACAACGTGGCCCGGAGGCGCGAGGTGCTCAGACTTTCACCATCTAGCTCCACCGTCGAAGGCACGGTTTCCACAGACCGCACCCGGCGTCCCGTCCACAGAAACAACACGGCGCAAAGGCACTGAAGGCCGGCGAAGCCGATCACCGATCCGGTCAGCCCCCAACGGGGTTGCACCCAGAGCACCGAACCCAGAACACCCACGACTGCACCCAAGGTGTTCACCGCATACAAGGGCCCCACGCGAAGTCCGTCGGCACGGAAACCCGAAAGCAACCGCTCCATGGCCGGCATCATGGCTCCCAGACACACGGTCGCCGGAAACAGAACCACACTCGGCAACAACAGGCTGACTGCCCAGTGAAGCCCCACCCCGGGTGCAGGCCCGAGCCACTGCCAAGAAAACTCCGCAACTCGCGGCAGCAGCAGCACCGTCGCCAGGGCCCAGAAGGCCGTCAGCGCCTCGAGCACGGCACAGCGAATCCCGGGAGACGGCAGGCGATCGAGGGCAGAACCACCCCAACGCGAACCCAACGCCAGTCCGCCAAAGAAGGCCGTGATGACGCCCAGGGTGGAGGGCAACTCTTGTCCGAGACCGAGTGCAAACATCCGTGCCCAGACCATCTGAAGGCCCAGTGCCGAGGCACCGGACGCACCCACCGCCAGCGTCAAGCCCAGCGGGATTCCAGAAGGTCGAACCGGATGGGGCGGGGTCATGGCAACATCAGCGCAGTCACATCAGCTCAATGTCGCAGGTCATCCCACGGGTGCCCCCACAACTCCGAGCCCGCTTCACGCAGGCAGCGGCAGATCGGTCATGATGCGCGTGCGGGATCGTAGCGAAAGCAAATGAGCCAGCGGAGTGTTGCCACCGATGCGCAACGACTCTTGGAGGGCCTCTTCCTTGCCCACGCCGGAGGCCAGCACCCACACCTCCTTGGCCGCGGCCAGAACCTGGAAGGTCAGGCTCAATCGCTGCGGCGGTGGCTTCGGTCCGATCACCGGGATCACCCATCGTGTGGAATTCACCACCGCTTCCGTGGCTCCCGGAAACAGCGAGGCCACATGACCGTCTTCGCCCATGCCGAGGAACACCAAATCGAGAACGGGCACGCTGCCAGATACGGTCCCGGTCACCCGGGCCAACTCAACCTCGGCCAAACGAGCCGCTTCTTCGGGCGGCAACTCACCGCGCAGACGATGCCGGCGTGCGGCGTCGATCCCGGCCGGATCCAGCAAGGCCGATTGAGCCAGCTTGTAATTGCTGTCGGCATGATCGGGCGGCACACATCGTTCATCTCCCCAATGAAAGTGGACGTTGTCCCAACGAGTACCACGAGCCGTCCCCAGCCCATGGGCTGCAGCCATGAATCGACCGGCCACCCGACCGCCCGATAAGGCCACATGGAAAGGCTTTCCCGAAGCCGCGGCCGCATCGACTGCATCCAACCAGCGACCGGCCACTTGTTGGACGAGGGTTTCAGTATCCGGAAACGGAATGAGTTCCGATCGATTCATGGGTGCAGGGGCAAGATTACGGTTTGGGAACCGCGGGGGGATTTGAGGGGTTTTTCGAGGTTGGGGACGCCGCGGGATCCGAGACCGCCCGACGCTCCTCGGGCAAGAGATCCTTCAGGGTTCCAAAGGGTCTGAACGGGAAAAGCAACAAGGTGGGCACATGGGCCGGACCGGTCACCGGCTCATCCAGGGTTCCAGTGAGTCGATACTCGAAGAGCTTTTCGAGCGGCGACAGAGCAATGGAGGCCACAGGGCCCAGCAAAGGTACCCGACGAAACATTGAACCCTGCACCAGCATGTCGACCTTGTTCTCATAGGTCACCGAGCCGGCATAACCGAGCGACATCGACGGCGACTTCATTTGCAGGTCCCGAGTATGGACCGCCCCCTGAGCCAGCGAATACGTGGCCGTCCCCTCCGTGAATCGAGCCTGTCCCAATCCGGAAGACATGCCGTCGAGGATGGATGAAAACACACCAAAAACCGGGAATCCCCACAGAAATCCATTGCGCAAGGTGGCCTGTCCCCCGCCCTTCCAAGAGGCGGGTTCCGAAGTCAGACCATCATCGACGCGGAAGGTTCCCGACAGCCGACCTTCCAGACGGTTGGTCCGCCCCGACACGCCGGCGACCAACGCGCCGAGTTCGACATCTCGCAACTCGGTATCCATGCGCAGGCGGTTGTCTTCATTCTTGCCGAGTTCGAATTCGAGATTCCCCCGAAGACGCCCTCCATAAAAGCCGGCTTGGATATTGGTGACATACAACTGGCTACCAATGGACAGAACACTGGCTGAAACCCTTTTGGTTCGAAATTTCCACCACTCGAAGGAGCCCTCGGATTCGGCGTCGAAACGAATGTTGTTGCGTGACATGTCACCACGAATACCGATCACGCCATTCACATGAACCAGCGGGGGTTCAATGAAGTGGTAAGGGCTCATCGTTCGGTGCGTAATAGGTCCAATCAATCGGGTCAGCCGCCACGGATCAAACACGCTGACGGCATTGGTGAACGAAATCAGTCCGGCCGCCGCGTCAAAGGCAAAGCCATCGACGGAAACCCATTGTGCGCCGTCTCGGCACCGAGCCTCGCCGACCGACAAAAACCGGTTGGAATAGCCGAGTTTTGCGCGGGCCGAGTCTAGATGCTCACCCCGATAGGTGACATTGGTGGCCGCGATTTCCACCTGCACCGTCGTCAATTCTGGAGAGAACCATCGGCCGCGGATTTCGCCCTGAATTTGGGGCGGTTGGCCGAACTTCAAGTCATTGAACACCCGCTGGGCTCCCGGCTCAGCGATGAGCGGTTGCACGATCTTGGGATCCACTCCGGAGGTAATCTGAAACCGGTAATCCTGGGTCACCTCGTGCCCTTCGTAATCGAAGACCACCTGCCCCTCGGGCCGAACCACCGTCATGCCCGGAATCCGCCACATGCGGTTGGTGTAGGTGAAAGCCCCCTTCGCGGAATCCCCGGTGATGCCCCGGAAACCAAACGCACCGCCCGTCGCCGAACCGGCGATGGTCACCGTCGGCAACACCGTCCCACGCCAGTCCGGATTGCGGTTGGTCCATGGCGGCAATACCAAGCCTAGTTGGGCGGCGATCCGGGGTGCTTGATTCGTTGGCCAAGAAAACTGCCCCAACCAACGCTGGCCTGCCGGCGTCAGCACGGGGATGACCCCTGAAGGGTGAGCCGATGAAGTGGCCTGGACACTCAAGCGTCGCGTATCGAGATCGCACTCGATGTCGCCCGCCACGGTGCCGCCCAAGAGATCGATCCGCGTGTCCGCCAGTCGGACTTTTCCTGAACCGGAAAGCCATCGGGTCTTGAGCTGATCCAGACGCAAGAGGGGGTGATTCACCGCAGTGGCCTCCAGGCTGCCTTCGATGGACAGGGGGCGGATCCAACGCCAAAACGAAGGATCCTCGAGCCCGCGTTGCGGGTCTTGCGGACGTCCCGTCAGCGAAACACGAACCGCTCCCGATTCCACCCAAGGGCTCTGGAAACCCGGAGACTGGATCTCCAACTCCGCCTGATGCCAACCGGCTAGATCATGATTCAGCCCCAGGCGGATTTCGGCTTCATTCAGGCGAATCTCCGGATTCAGGGTCTTCAACTCCTGCAACCGCAGTTTGAGGGATGATCGAAACTGCGGGCTGGGTTTGGCTGCGGTCTGCGTCTGCTTGCTCGGATCCCAAGGACGAAAAGGAATGGCATTCGACGCCTGCCGCTCAGACACCCCCTCGACCTTGGCTCCGGCCAGAATGAAGGTCGGTGTCTCGACCACGTCCGCGCTCAAGCTCCAATCAACCCGGGCGGGAAGCACCGCGTCGATGGGTTGAGTGGACTTCAATTCACCCTGCAGCCCCAGAATGGACGCTTCGCGCGCCGACACCCCATCCACCTCCCATTGAACGTGAACGGACAATTGCCCCGGAACTTCGGCGCGCGGGGTTGTCCGAGCCCTCAGCTTGAGACGCTGAAGCGACCGTTCATTCCACTTCACCTGGCCGACCGAGAGTCTGAAATCGGCTGAGGAATTCGCGGGCGCAGCCAGATCGGTCCGAAATTCAAGCCGCACCTCCGCCGGAGTCTCGAATTGAATTTCTTCGAGCGTCCGCTGGACGCGAAGCAAGGTCGAACGCCACGCCGGAGAACCCTGCTCAGGAACCGCGGACGGAGACGGCTTCAGAGCTGTCGGATGCTCCAAGATTCCCGACGCCTGAAAAGCTCCGACCGCCGTCGAGGCGCGCAAGTCTTCGACCTCCCACCGCTCAGAACCCTCCAACCGGATCGTTGCCTCAACCCCATGCAAATCGAATCGCGACGCCACCCGGTTGCTTTCGATGAGGGGAATCGATACCGAACCTTCCCGAATCCTCAATCCCCTCACCTCCGGCTTGAGGGCCAGCACCTTCTTCCAATCCAAGGCCAACTGGACTTCCTTGGCTGCGAATCGCTCCCCGCCCAAATCGCCCAAACGCCCCAGCGTCACCTGTTCAGCCACGACGCCCCGGGTCGCACGGAAACGGATGCGCTCGAACTCCATCGCCACGCCGCGTTCCCGGAGCGTCTCGAGAAGGCGATTCTTGAGGCTCTCAGGAATACCTACCTGATTCAGGTACAACCCAAAGCCCACCACGAGGGCGATGAGCAGGTAAATAAATCGACGCGCGAAACGGAACAGGCGACGCGGCCAGGCTCCACGGGCCCAGATGGACCGCGCCGCCGGGAGGCGCTCGGTATCCGTACCCTGTGGGGATTTCACGGCTTGGTCTCGTTAGGGGTGACCGGCGGAGCGCTGAACCAAGGACCGATGTACTCCTGATACAGGCTCAGCGAGAACTGAGTGAGCACCGCTGGCTCACCGGAGTCGAAGGCAGCCCAGACAAACTGGTTCACCGCATTGCGTCCGCCGAAGCGGAGATGCAACGTTCTGAAATTGCCACCTTCTTTCTGGGTCAGTGTCACGGCGTGGTCCAACTGGTCGAAGGCAAACTGTTTGAGGGCCGCTTCATTCGGCACCGGGAACCGACCGATAGGGGCCTGACCGATGCGGAACAGTCCTTCGTCAATCGCAGGATCGGGCAACAGGCCTTGCGCCGCAACCGCCCCATCCCAACGGCCTGCGACATTCCGCTTCAGGATGCGCGTGCGACCCTGTTGGCGGATCTCAATTTGAACGATGTTGCTGGGATTGAGGTTCCAGTCGCGGAACTGGGACGCTGATACCGGCAAGATTTGGAGATCGCCCGCTGCAATCCCGTAAATTCCCGGTTCGTCGGATCGACGCACCGAGAGCCGGCGGCCATCGCCCAAGGGATCTCCCAGACTGAGTCGCGTGAGTAGCGTCGGGGTGCTGTTGGACTTGCCGATGGAAAAGGCGTACTCCCGAGCCGGTTGAGTCAGACCGTACCGGGCGGGATCCGTACCCAGATCATCCAGGAAATCCTCGATCCGCAACCGCATGAACCGCTGGAAGGTTTCCCGAACCCAGGGACCGTCTGCCGGAAAACGCCGAGGAGTCGTCACCCACCAGTTGGTCCCCTGCTTCTCCAAGGTGAAGGGTTCGGCACCGGCGCGCACTTCCAACCGGTCCAAGCCAGCAATGGAGGGCATCAGACGACGATCCCGGTAAGTGGCCAGAGGGCGTTTGAGGGCATCCAGAATGCTGTTGGTGATACGAACGATGTTCCCGAAATCCGAACGTCGCACATAAATCTCTCCGGTCGCATTGGTCGGGGCGCGACCGAACTGGAGCCTGAGAACTTCGTTGGTGCCTCGCTTCAGAACCATCTGAGCGCTGGGCTTGG
>Ga0255096_1000407_pt1 | contig 20948 bp, 12 predicted proteins | sample Colum_Atlam_RepA_2_FD_188563 | JGI IMG/M metagenome (GOLD analysis project Ga0255096, IMG submission 188563) | Freshwater microbial communities from Columbia River, Oregon, United States - Colum_Atlam_RepA_8d | ecosystem: Environmental > Aquatic > Freshwater > River | place: USA: Oregon... | reverse complement strand
AATCGACTTGCGTCACCCGCTTACCGATGTTGACGACCAATCCCGACACCAGCGCGGTCACCAGCAGATACCACAGCCCACTGCGGTACTGCCGCAGTGACTGCACGCGATAACTCAATGCCACCGCCACCAACAACGCCACTACCAGCACAGCGACCAGCGTCCTGCCACCTTCGTGTATCAGCGTTGCGGTCAGCCAGGCATCGCGCCAGCTCCACATGTCGCCGGACCAGTGATACACCAGATCAGCCAGCCACAGATCAATGCCGGAGAACTCCAGCACGGTAGCCACCAGCAGGAAGATGAGGAACGGACGTAACAGGTGGGTAACAAACATGCAGCGCATTGCCGGGGTTCCGGATAGAGCCGCCAAGTTAGCCCGCAGTCCTTAAGACAACCTTAAGAATACCCTTCTACTGTGCATCGCAATAACCGGAGGTAGTTTCCGATGCGGCAATTCTCCCATTGGCCCGCGGTCCCGGCACTTGGCATCAATCGTCTGATCCTGCTGAGCGCCCTCACTTTCACACTGCTGTTCAACCAGGCATTCTTCCGCAATGCTGCCCAGGTTTACGGTGGTTCGCTGCACGGCTGGAGCTTCGTTGGCTCGCTTGGCATTTTCCTGTTCGCCGTCACTGTCCTGCTGCTGTCGCTGCTGTGCGTGCGCCATCTGACCAAACCGGTGCTGATCCTGCTGCTGCTTATTGGCGCTTCATCGTCCTATTACATGAATCGTTACAACATTGTCATCGATACGACGATGCTGACCAACGTGATCGCCACCGACAGCAAGGAAGTGAAAGACCTGGTATCACTCAAACTGGTGCTGCAGATGCTGTTCCTGGGGCTGTTGCCAGCATGGCTGGTGTGGCGCACTCGCATCGAGTGCGCACCGTTCCTGCGCGAATGTCGCAACCGCGTGTTGATGGTGATGGCAACTTCGTTGCTGGCGCTACTCAGTGCAACCCCGTTTGGGGCTGACTACGCCAGCTTTTTCCGTGAGCACAAGTTGTTGCGTTACTACGCCAATCCGGCCACAGCAATCTACTCGACGATCCGTTTTATCAGCGACGCCGCCGCGTCAGCCCAAGACGCCATACGTGCACCGCTTGGACTGACCGCCCACATTCCCGTCACCGACCTTGATCGGGAACTGGTCATTCTGGTAGTTGGTGAAGCGGCTCGGGCCGACCACCTTGGACTCAACGGCTATGCCCGCAACACTACACCACTGCTGGCAAACGAAAATGTACTGACATTGCGCGACGCCAGCTCGTGCGGCACCGCTACAGCCTATTCAGTGCCGTGCATGTTCTCGCTGTCTGATCGCAGCGACTTCGATCTTGAAGAAGCCGGCCACACCGAAAACCTGCTGGATGTGCTGCAGCATGCAGGTGTCGGCGTACTGTGGCGCGACAACAACTCCGATTCCAAGGGCGTAACGGCGGCTATCGAGTTCCAGGATTTCCAGACATCGGACACCAACAAGCGCTGCGATGACGAATGCCGCGATATCGGCATGCTCGACGGCCTCGACGACTGGATAGCGGCACATCCGACGGGTGATCTGACCATCGTGCTGCACCAGATGGGCAATCATGGTCCCGCCTATTACAAGCGCTACCCCCCGGAGTTTGAACGGTTCCTGCCGTCCTGTGGCACCAGCGAGCTGGCCAATTGCACCCAGGAACAGATAACCAACAGCTACGACAATGCCCTGCTCTATACCGATTTTTTCCTTTCACAGGTCATCGCCTTCCTGAAACAACACGACAGCACCTTCGAAACAGCCATGCTATACATGAGTGATCACGGCGAATCCCTCGGCGAGAATGGCCTCTACCTGCACGGCCTTCCCTATGTGCTGGCACCAGAGGCACAGAAACATGTCGCCGGCTTACTCTGGTTCGGCGACAGCTACGAGATAGATCGGGAGCTGGTGAAACAACGAATACAGGCACCAGTGAGCCACGATGACTATTTCCATACCGTGCTGGGCCTGATGGAAATCCAGACACCGGAGTACAATCCGGAAAAAGACTGGATGGCGGGAGCCCATCCAGTCGAGTAGAACAAACAATCCAATGCGACTATTACAACTAAAACAGCATACGCCCTGCCCTAACTGGTTCTTCACCTTCCTGTTACTGAGCTGGTTACACCAATTGGTGCTGACCAGCGGCTTCTTCGCTGTCGGACAGCCCGCACCGGCCTGGGATCTCGCCACGCTGTTCCACCTGTCGGCATCGGGTTTCTATTCACTGGCTTACCTGCTGCCGGTAGCACTGACCGGCTACGTGCTGCAGTGGCTGACACATCCACACCATTTACTGAAAATCGTCACGGTCTATCTCGTCAGCGTCATTGTACTGCTGCTGCTGCGCTTGGACCTGCTGATGTACGAGCTGTACGCCTTCCACTTCAACGGCTTTGTATGGAACCTGATCCGGACTCCCGGCGGCATTGAGTCGCTCGGCTCATCGGCATCGACGATGGTCTCGATACTGCTGTTGGTGATTCAGATAATGGCTGTCCAGGCAGTGGTCGTGGTCATCAGCCGCCGTGGATTGCTGCTGTGCTGGCGCCGAAACCGCAGTCTGGGCTGGGCGGCGGCGTTGATGGGCAGCCTGTTTCTGTTGCAAGGTACTGTGTACGGCATCAGTGACTTGCGTCACTACGGACCGGTACTTGATGGCTCCAAGGCCTACCCACTGTTCCAGCGGGTACGCTTCCGGTCGTTGGCCAAACGCCTTGGTTACGAGCGGCAGCAGCAGAATGACGGACCAGAGCTGCGGCAGTCACAGACGCCATTGAAGTATCCGCTTGCACCGGCGCAATTTGCCGATATCGCCACTGTGCCCAACATCATCATACTGGTGGCGGAATCGCTGCGGCAGGATCAACTGTCACCGGAAACCATGCCCAACACTTGGCGTTTCGGCGAACAGAATTTGCGCTTCGATCAACACTATTCCAGCGGCAACGGCACCCGAGAAGCACTGTTCGGCATGTTCTATGGGCTCTATGGCTCCTACTGGGAGCAGTTCATGCACGCACGCCAGAGCCCACTATTGATGGATCGCATCGTGCAACTCGGCTATCAGCTCGATGTGCGCACCAGTGCAGCGTTCACGTACCCCGAGTTCGACAAAACCCTGTTCGTCAACGTGCCACCTGCTGTCATGTCGACAGCGGATGAATCGCTGCCGCCTTGGCAACGTGACGAACGCAATATGGATGCACTGCTGCAGTTCCTGCAGCAACGCGATCAGACCCGACCGTTCATGAGTTTCTATTTCCTCGAATCGACCCACGCCAGCTATTCATTCCCGGAACAGTCTCCACTGCACGCTGACTACCAGCACGATGTCGACTACATGAAATTGCGCAAACAAGGCTTGGCGACAGATGTACAACCGCTGCTCAACCGCTATCGCAACGCTGGCCACTGGATTGACCGGCAACTGGGCCGTCTCTATGCAGAACTGGAACGCGAAGGTCTGCTCGACTCCACCATTGTCGTGATTACTGGCGATCACGGTGAGGAGTTCATGGAGAAAGGCGCGTGGGGGCACAACTCCAGTTTCGTTGCCGAGCAGGTGCGCGTACCGTTGGTAGTGCACATGCCGGGGCAGTCCGCGGCAATCATCGACAGGCCCACCTCACATCTCGACATCGCCACCACCCTGCTCCAGCACCTCGGTCTCACCAATGCCGTAGACGATTACAGTCTGGGCCGCAACCTTTTCGACACCTCGCCGCGCGACCATCTGGTGCTGAGCGACTGGCACAGCATCGGCATCCTGACGCCCACATTGAAGTACCGGATTCCATACCTGCAAAGCGGTGTTGACACCTGGGCACCTACCGATGCCAGCGACCAGCCGCTGGCATCTGCCAATGCCACCAAGGAACTGCAACAAGCCCAACCACTTATCCTGCAAGCCATGCGCAACTTCACCCGATTCACATCGGCACGAGCGACCACTCAGCATCAATAATCCGCTGCGCCTCAATGCCAGCAGGAGCTGTACATGCGTTTCCGCTTTCCAGCAATGAAACGTTCGTTGCCAATCTGCTCTTTGCTGCTGTGTGGCTCTCCCTTGCTGGCGGCCGGAGATGACACCTGTTCACAGGTGAACACGCCCGCCACCAGCGGTTACGATTTCACCGAATCGCTGTCGCGCTGGGGCAGCAAGGGCGACTATTCAGTCGCCACGACCCCGCACCGTGTGCGCTCACTCACGATCAACACATTGCCGATTTTCAACGTCGACAACCCCGATGAAAACCGTCGTTTGTTCCGCCTTGCCAACAATCTGCATTTCACGACAAAACAACAGGTGATTTCGCAGCAGCTGTTATTCAGCTCGGAGGAAATCGTTACCGAACAGCAGTTGGCTGAAAGTGAGCGGATTCTGCGCAGCCGGCCGTATGTCGGCGATGCACGCATTCGCGTACTGCGTGACTGCAACGATGCAGTCGATCTTGAAGTGGTCACCCATGAAGTGTGGACACTGACACCGGACTTCAACTTCAAGAATCTTGGCGGCCATGCAACATTAGGCCTCGGCATCCACGACGCCAACTTCCTAGGCAGTGGCCAATTGATTGACCTGCACTACCGCAGCAATCAGGAACGCAGCTCGGTGGGTATGTCGTATCGCAATCCCAAGATCAGCGGCAGTCACCTGCAGTTCGCTACTGACCTTAGCACCAACTCCGATGGCCACCGCTATGGCTTCGACACCGGCCGACCGTTCTACTCCATGCGCGACCATAACGCATGGAACCTGCATTACGAATCGGTGGAAGAACTGTTGAACCAATACAACTATGGCGAACGTATTTCCCACCTCCAGCACAAGGGACAGACTGCGGCTGTCACCTACAGCGTTGCTCCGGACACAAGCGCCTATTCGATACAGCGATTCAGCGCAGGTTTGGAAGCCGAAGATCACACGCTCGTTGCAGCGCCGGGCCTGACGGTTCCCAGCGGTTTCCGCGACAACCTGCAACTGATTTATCCTTTCGTGCAATATGAATTACTGCAGGATGCGTACGAGCGGGGATTCAACATCAGTCAGATCGGCCGTACCGAAGATCTGTATGTCGGTAGGCGCCTGGTGGCAAGTGCAGGGTTTGCGCCCGGCAGCGAGCAGCAATGGATTTTGCGCGGTGAATACTCCGATACGCTGTATCGCCAGCCGAAGGCGTTGTTGCAACTGCACGCCGATTGGCAGGGCCGCTGGTTGCAGCAGCAGGGAGCTTGGGAAGATGCCGTCATGCATGCCAGTCTCGACTACAGCCGCGGCCAGAGTGCCAACCGGAATCTTTACCTCGGGCTCGAAGCGGCCCACGTGATCAATCTGCGCAACGGCCGACAACTTGAACTCGGCGGCAGCAACGGCCTGCGTGGCTATGACACCCACTTCCTCAACGGCGACAGCTCTGTACGCTTCACCGCTGAACAGCGCTACTTCAGCAACTACCACTGGCTGCAGTTGTTTCGCGTGGGTGTGGCGGCCTACTACGATGTCGGTCGCGTGTTCGGCAATAACGATCCTGGCTCGCAATCAACTTTCCAGGACATCGGCGTAAGCCTGCGGCTGGCACCGAGTCGTTCACAGTCGGGCCAGATCATCCATCTTGATGTGGCCTGGCCGCTCGACAGCGTGCTGCCCGGCGGCAAGCAGGATCTGCAATTCATTGCCGAAGTGAAGAAGAACTTCTGAGTGGCGTGCTGGTATCAGCCGATGCGACCCGAGCGCGTCACCGGCTGCTGCCACCACACAATATCGCGGCCGACGCTCTCAGCCAGCCCGGCCAGCACAGTATCGACTGCGCTGGCATCGAGCAGGATTTCCATCGCCAACCGCTGTTGACGACCGGTCACCTGCTCGGCGGCCGACAGCGCACCGCGGGTGCCATGACCACGCACCGGCATGGAAGTAAAGCCGCCGATGCAGTCGAGTTCGAGCAGGTAGTCGACCAGGTCATCTTCCAGTTCTTTGTTGATGTTGAGCACCAGCAGCGTATTCATCATTGGCCTCAGTTCGCCGCACGGGCGGTGTGGAAGTAACGGTAGATTACCGGCAGCAGGAACAGCGTCAGCAATGTCGAGCTGATCAAGCCACCAACTACCACAATGGCAAGCGGCTTCTGGATTTCCGAGCCGGGCCCACTGGCGAGCAACAACGGCACCAAGCCGATTGCGCAGATACTGGCGGTCATCATGACAGGTCGTAAGCGGCGCAAGGCACCCTGAGTTACCACTTCCAGCATCGGCAAGCCTTTGGCCGCCAACTGATTGAAGTACGACAGCATCACTACGCCGTTGAGCACTGCAATGCCAAGCAACGCGATGAAGCCCACCGAGGCTGGCACCGAAATAAACTCGCCGGTCAGCCACAGCGCGATCAAACCACCAGTCAATGCAAACGGAATCATCGACAGGATGATGAGCGTCTGCTTGAGCGAGCGGAATGTCAGGAACAACAGGAAGGCGATCAACAGCAGCGCCACAGGCACCACCAACATCAAGCGTGCTGCGGCACGCTGCTGGTTCTCGAACTCGCCGCCCCATTCCAGCGTGTACCCATCGGCGAAGTCGATCTGCGATGCCACCGCCGCCTGGGCTTCTTCGACAAAGCCGACCAGATCGCGGCCTTCTACATTGGTACGCACCACCGCGAAGCGCTGACCACTTTCACGATTGATCGCCACCGGGCCTTCGGTGGTTTCAATCCGTGCCAACTCCGCCAACGGGATCACGCCGCCATCAGGAAGATTGATGAAATCATTGTTGAGCTGTTCAAGTCCGTCGCCCTGTAGGCCGCGATAGCGCAGCATGAGCGGCACGCGGGCGGTGCCTTCAATCACGGTCCCCACGCGGCTGCCCTCAATCTCGGCACGCAGGCGGGCCTGCAAGGAGTCGGCGTCAAGCCCGAGCCGACCGGCCCGCAAGCGATCGACACTGATCTGCAGGTACTGGGCACCTTCATTGATGGTGGCGATAGTGTCGATGCTGCCATCAACGCCATCGACAACACGCGATACTTCATCAGCATAGCGGTTGAGGGCATCGAGATCAGTGCCGAATATCTTGATTGCCACGTCGCCGCGCGAACCAGTCAGCATTTCCGACACGCGCATGTCGATCGGCTGGGTGAAACCGAAGTTGATACCGGGAAAGCCCTCCATCACCAGGCGCAGTTTGTCTTCGAGTTCCTGCTTGCTGTTGACAGTGGTCCATTCATCGCGGGGTTTCAGTTGCAGAAACATGTCGCTTTCATTGAGTCCCATCGGATCCAGACCGATCTCGTCAGAGCCGCTGCGCGATACCACGCGCACGATCTCCGGCGCTGCTGCCTTCAATGCAGCTTCTACCTGGAGCACGTTATGCGTGGTGCTGGCGAGGTTGATCGACGGAATGCTTTCGAGCTGGATGATGAGATCGCCTTCATCCATCGTCGGCATAAAGGTCTTGCCGACCAGCGGCAGCAACAACACTGTACCCACCAACAGCGCACCCGCACCGATCATCAGTGGCTTCGGCTGCACCAACACCTTGCCCAGCAGCGGCTTGTACACGGCCGTCAATTTACGGCTGAGCCAAGGCTCGTCGTGGCCGTCAGGCTTTATCAGGTACGACGCCACCACGGGGATGAGCGTCAACGACAGCACCAGTGAACCCAAAAGCGCAAACACGATGGTCAGCGTGACAGGCCGGAACAGCTTGCCTTCAAGCCCTTCAAGCGAAAGCAGCGGCAGGAAGACGATGATGATGATGGCAATGCCCGACGTCACCGGTACCGCCACATCCTTCACGGCGCGGAACACCAGATGCAGCAGCGGCGTCTTGTGCTTGCGGCCTTCAGCGTGGCCCAGTGCTGAAACGATGTTTTCGACGATAACAATCGATGAATCCACCAGCATGCCGATCGCAATGACAAGGCCGCCAAGACTCATGAGGTTGGCCGACATGTCAAAGCTGCCCATCAGGATGAAAGTGAACAAGGCCGACAACGGCAACACCACTGCCACGGTAAACGCCGCACGTACGTTGCCAAGAAACAGCCCGAGCAATACCAATACCAATACCACCGCTTCGACCAGCGCTTTCGCCACAGTGCCGACAGCGCCTTGGATCAGTACGCTGCGGTCATAGAAGATACTGGTGGTGGTGCCTGCCGGCAGCGTCGCTTCCAACTCTGTCAGCTTGTCGCGCACGTTGGTGACAACTTCGCGGGCATTGGCGCCGCGCAACCCGATGACCAGGCCCTGCACCGCTTCACCTTCGGCATCCGCGGTGACGCCGCCGTAACGTTCAAGCGTGCCCAGTTGTACGTCAGCAAGATCAGCCAGCGCCGCCCGCTTGCCCTCAGCGTTTTCCACCTGGATGTTGCGGATATCTTCCACACTCTGAATGGCACCTGCCACCCGTACGAGCATCGCCTCTTCACCCTGATCAATACGGCCGGCTCCATCGTTGCGGTTGTTGCTCTCAAGTGCTGTTACCAGATCAGCATCACTGAAACCCAGACTGGCCATATGCTCACGCCGCGGCCGCACCTGATAGGTTTTTACAAAGCCGCCAAGTGCATTGACATCGGCTACACCAGGCACCGATCTCAATGCCGGCCGCAGTGTCCAATCGAGCAGATAACGTTTCTGTTCCAGCGTCATTGCATCGTTTTCGATGGTGAACATGAACATGTCGCCAAGCGGCGTGCTCATGGGCGCCAAGCCACCGCTGATGGTGCCGGGCAAATCGCCCCATACATTGTTGAGACGTTCGGCTACCTGCTGACGTGCCCAGTAGATATCGGTGCCTTCGGCAAAATCGAGTGTGATCGAGCTGAGTGCGTACTTCGAAATCGAGCGCAGGATCTCCTGATCAGGAATGCCGAGCAGCTCGACTTCAACCGGCTGCGTGATCAATGCCTCCACTTCTGCCGGCGTCATGCCGGGCGACTTGATGATGATCTTGACCTGGGTCGGCGAAATATCGGGGAACGCATCGATAGGAAGATTGACCAGTGCATTGGCACCAACACCAATCAACAGCAACGACATCAGCAAGGTCAGCAGGCGTTGGCTCAGCGCAAACTGGATGAGAGCAGCAAACATCATTCGCCCCCAAGGCCAAGAGTGATGCCCTTGAGCACCGATGCCCCACGCACGACTACCTGTTCGCCAACAGCAAGGCCGGAGGCAGCGAGATAGTCAGCGCCCAGTGGCTGCAGCGTCAACACGCGGCTTTCGACACCATCACCGCTGCGCACGAACACTACTCGCTCGTCGCCATTGCGTACCACAGCGTCAGCGGGTACTACGACACCGGCACTCTGCGCCGGCAATACCACCGTGACCACCTGACCGGGCAGCAGCGTCTGCGTTGCGTTGAACTCAGCCAGCAGCCCCAGCGTTTGTGATTCGGGATCTACTGCCTGATCGAGCTGACGTACCGTCAACGCCGCATTGTGATCGGCCAACTGCAGCGCTTGCCCATTGGATAGCAGGTTCGCGAGCCTTGCTGGAATCTCGGCCGTCACCCACAAGCTGTCACCTGCGAGGGCCAATACTGATTCCCCTTCGGCTACCAGATCACCGGTGACATGTCGCAAATGGGTGACAACACCATCTCCCGGCGCCTTCACGTAATAGAGCCCGGCTGCGGTGGAACCACTGCGCAGGGCATTACGCTCGCTGGTACCATAGCCGCTGCGGGTGAGTTGCGCTGCGAGCGCCTGTGATTCAAACGCTGCCGCTGCGGCTTCACGTTCAGTGGTCTGCAACCGCTGCGTGGCAATGATGCCATCGGCGTGCAGTGCCTTGTCTCGCACCAGTGCCTGCGCTGTCAGTTCTGCCTGCGCGGCGGCTGCTACCCACTGTTGCTGCATGGCGGCGAGTGTGTCGCTGCGCAGTACGGCCAGCAACTGGCCGGCACTGACCCGCTGCCCGGGCTGCACCTGCCAACCTTCCAGCACGCCGGCATGCACCGCATGCAGTTCGGACACTGCCTGCGGCGACGCAATGACCGTCGCAGCGAAGCGCGCACCGTCGCCATCGTCAGGTGCTTCTACGGCCTGATACACGATGCCCAGCCGGTTGAGAGTGGCGGTATCGAGTTGAATCCGCTGTTGTGCTGTCGCAGGTACAGCCAGCGAAGCGGCAACACCGGTAAGACACAGCACCAGCAATGCGTGTGTTGGTTTCATGGCAATACTCCCAAAGCCTGGTTGTAATCAGCGATCAAGCGCTGCTCGCGGTTCTGCAACTGCACCAGTGTGCGTGCGCTGTTGTGGGCTTCAACCACTGCCGCCAGCACTTGCGCCAGCGTCAGTTCGCCTGCGTCGAAAGCGCGTTGCGCCAGTGTGCTGCGCTCGGCATCCAGCGCGGCCTGTTGCGAGGCCAGCGGCAATGCTTCACGCGTGACATCAAGTTCGTGTTCGGCTTCATGCAGCGCCAACTGCAATTCACGCTGGGTACTGCGCCAGCCCACTTCCGCATCAACCTTGGCCAGCCGCGCAGTGCTGGTGCGTGCTGCCACGACATGTTTGCCACCAAACGGCACCTGTAGCGACAGCGTGAGGGTGTCGATGGTCGGCGAGAAGCGGTTGCCCTGCTCACGCCGGGTGCCAAGCGTCAACTGCGGATTGCCCTTGGCACTGATCTCGCTCTGGCGCACGTTGTCACCGGCGACATCGACTTCGCTCTGCAGCAATCGCAGCAACGGGTGTTCGGGCGAGATTTCGGTAGCAGAGGCCATGGTCTCGGCCGGCGTGGCAGCCGGACGTACCAACAGGCCGGTTGTCATGCGGTAGACAATTTCGGCATCAAGCATCGCAGCGTTCGCCTGGATTTCGCGCTGGCGCTGCTGCAGCAATTGGTTTTCGCTCTGCATTACGTCAAGCCGCGACAGTGCGCCTGTTTCGAACAGCCGCGTTGTGACTGCCTGCAATTGTTCGGAATCGGCGGTGGCCTGCCGCTCGATGGCCAGTATCTGTTCAGCCTCGGCGATATCAGCCAGGAGAGTACGTACACGACCGGCCAGAGTGAGACGCAATGACTGTTGCCACAGATCAGACTGGCGGCTGTAGTCGTCAGCGAGGCGGGCGGTGTCGCGCTTCTCACCTGGACGCCACAACGGCAACTGCACACCGTACTCTATTTCCTTTTGCCCCTGGTTATCGAGCCGGCTGTCGTCGAGATAGCTGGCCACCACGCTGGGCCGACTGGCCAGCCAGCCCCGGCCCATGCCCTGATAGGCGGCGGCTTGGGCACCGCGTGCCTCGGTGACTCCGGCTTCGGGCGCATTCTTCAAGGCATTGTCCAGAATTTCGGCGAAGCCGAGCGTCTCACTGGTTGCCAGCGGCTGATGATCATCGCCCTGTGCCAACACCTGGCTACCCACCCACACAAGCGGGAACACCCAACGAAAACTACGGAAGAGATTGTTTATCATGCTGGTTGCACGTTTTTTTCTGCAATTTGAATAGTGTGCAAATCTAGTCAGTGAACCTTAAGAGTTTCTTAAGACTTGCCGCCAACAGGGCCCTTGCGGCCCGCTATTTACTCGGCAGCATAGACAGACCTAAAGTAAAGGCATCCAAGCCCTCAGCGCCGGACAGGCATGTCGATATATCTCCTCAATATTTCCATCATCGCGCTGGCAGTGATCATCCACTACGAGTTCCTCTACCACGCGACCCGCATGATTCCAAAAATGCGAATGCCTGCACGCTTCCGCATACTGTTTGGGGTGGGTATGGCACTGACGGCGCACACAGTCGAAGTATGGATCTTCGCGCTCGCCTACTACGGCATGATCTATCTCGGATACGGCACGCTGGAGGGTAATTTCACCGGCACTTTGCTTGACTGTGTCTACTTCTCCTTTACCACCTTCAGTACCCTCGGTTTCGGAGACATCCATCCGGTGGGCGATATCCGCTACCTCACGGGATTGTCGTCGATGACAGGCATGGTGCTGGTGTCATGGACAGCGTCTTTCCTGTACTTCGAAATGCAGCGGCTGTGGACCGGCGGCTAGCCGCCCTCCGCTGCAACTGCTCTGAGCCAACGGAAGCGGCCATGTTCAGCAAATACACCGTCGATTTTGATCTTGATGATCCGCGCGCCACGCTGGCGCACCGCGAAATCATTCTGCACAAGCCATGGCTTAAGCGGCTCTACACCGACTGGTATGCCACCTTCATCGCTGAATTCAATCGCCAACCGGCGGCGCTCCATCTCGAGATCGGGGCCGGCGGTGGCTTTCTCAAAACGTTGTATCCATCGGTGATCACCAGCGACATCCTGCCGCTGCCACACCTGGACAGCGTGTTCAGCGCAGAAAGCCTGCCCTTTGCCAACAACGAACTCGGCAGCATCGTGATGCTGAACGTGTTCCACCACATCCCCAGACCATGCCAATTCCTGCAGGAAGCAGAACGCACGCTTGCGACCGGTGGCCGCATCATCATGATCGAGCCCGCCAACAGCCGGCTCAGCCGGTTCGTCTTCAAGCGCTTTCACCACGAGCCTTTTGATGAACATGGCGGACGCGAGATCAGTGCCGGCAATCCGCTGTCGAACAGCAATCAGGCGCTGCCGTACATTTATTTCGAGCGGGATCTGGCGTTGTTCCGGCAGCAATTTCCGCAGCTGCGCATCAACCATGTGCACTATCACACGCCAGTGGCCTATGTGATCAGCGGCGGCCTCTCGCGCAGCGCCCTGCTACCCTATTGGGCGTATCCGCTGGTGCAGGCCGTGGAATATCTGCTGCGTCCGCTCGGCCGCACCCTGGGCTTGTTCTGTACGGTGGAAATCGAAAAGACCCGCCAGGAACTGCGGGTGCCTGTGGGCAGCAGTGACAATTTCGCCACACTGGCTGAATAACGAAGCGGCTGAGGGAGGGGGGGGGGTTGGACTGCATTGCGAAGCCCCCCCTGTGTATGCCGCTTTTCCAGAACTCCTCTAGCAAGTTCATGCCGGGAAAAACTCTGACATGCGTGAGGGATTACCAATAAATGCGACATGCCTTGTCAGTCGCCTAGGCGACGACAACGGTGACCTGATAGTCAGAAGTAATCATGGTTGAAATTGCCTCATACTCCAGTATGTCAACAATCCTGTGTACGAATGGCGTAGATGAGTCAATAGTCTGACCGGTTATGGGATTGCGACCATATGCCCTCATCTTCGGTAAAGTTCGCTCCAAGCCCGCCTGAATCGCCGCATGAGTCTCGAGAGACAACTCAATTGCGCAGTAGCTAGCCGGTGCACCAAGTGGCGAATGAAACATCGGCATGAAAATCGTTGGACGTCCAGTTATGTCCAGAGCAAAGCGAATGCGCTCGGGAACTGCGACTTGATCAAGGAGGATTGAGAACTCCCCGGTTAGACAATCCCAATCAATGTCAAATGCTCTAAGTGTGACCGCCGCAGGGACTGGATAGACTTGAACATTGTCTTCCAGCCAATCTCGAACAGCTTGAACATGGCTACTACCACTATATGGAGAGTCGGCATCTTCATCAGTCATCGTCATGCTTCCATTACCCAAGGTCGGTGGTCGCCTGGGCAATTATTTTTTCTAAGGTTGTCATAGGGGCGCCACGATCAAAGCATTGGCATCAACGTAGCACATCATTCGGATCCTTCCAGAATTTCGGACTACACCTTCCCGATATACGCCCGCAACCTCGGCGGAAAAGTCTTCTTCTGCAGCAACTTCTGCAGCTCCCATTGCTGCGCGCTGTCGTTGCCGCGCAAGAGTTTCACTTCATCCTTTTCCAGCACGGCGATGGGTACGCCGTCTTCGAACAGGATACGGTTGCCGCTTTGGTGTGGCACGCGTTTGTCGGGCAGCAGTGAGCCGAGCAGGTTGAGCGGATCGGTGGCGTTGATGATGTGGCGCAGGGGTGTGCGGGTGGCTGAGTCACGCTCCTGTGCGTCCTGCCACAGTTTGTGTTGCTTGCGCAGAGTAGCCACGGTGTCGGGCAGCGCGAACTGTTCACCGCCCACACCACTGATGAACCGGCCGCCTCTGATGTCGCCGCGCAGTTCCATACGACGCAACTTGATCAACAGTTGCCGCCACGGCGGTACGTTCTGTTCGCGCTCCAGCACCTTGCGGTTGATTACGCCCCAACGTTGGCAGTAGAGCTGGATCAGCCGTTCGAGTTGTTCGTCGTTCAGTTGTGTTGCCGCTTCAGTTGGCGCCGGCAGCAGTGACCATCTTCCTGCATCTTCAATGCCGTAGATGGCGCGGCGGCGGTCGTGGCTGCCGATTTTGGGTTTGTGGCTGTCGGGCGTGAGCAGAGCGCGCAGGCCGGTGAAGTTGTCGCTGGTTACCAGTCCCACACTCACCAGCTCGGCCAGCGCTTGTTCCACCTGCAGCGGCAAAAGGGAGGCTTGGCGCGTCAGGTCGGTGAAGAAGCTGGCGCCGTGGCGTTGCAGCAGGCTGTGCACCAGTGCTGCTGCGGAGGAAAGTTGTTCCGGATGTACGGGCTCTTGTCCTGCCAGCGTTTGCCACAGATCCAGATTGCGCCGCTGGACCAGATTCAGCGGTGTGCTCTTCACCGGGCCGGCCAGTTTGCCGTTGCCCACTTCACGTGGCTGCAACAAGCGGCCCCAGCTCAACTGTCCACTGATGCACAGCTGATCAAGCCAGGCGGGGTCATAGTGCGGCAGCCGCGCCGGCAGGATGTCGCTTTCCCACGCGGTGGCTGGCGCGGTAATGCCGTCGAGTTGCTGCAGAATGCGGCGCAATGATTCCGCTGTGGTGAGGCCGGTCAGTGTAATGTCGTCAGTGAGTGGCTGCACTTCATGCAGCGCCAGCAAAAATTGAAGATACACCTGCAGCGACACCGGCTTGATGCTCTCGCGGTGGGCGTCGATGGTGTAACGATGGATGCGGTGCAATAGCCGACGCTCGCACCATTCCTTGTCTTGTGGTGTTGTAGTTTTTCCGGTGATCGGTGTGTAGAAACCCTGGAAAGCGAACCCTTCGACTTCCAGCGCGCCGAGAGCAAAGTCGATATCGCTGCGCGGCACGCCGAGTGATTCCGCCAGTTGTTTGGCCGTCACAGGCCCGAGCGCTTCAAGGCGGCCGCGCACGATTTCAGTTAGACCAGCTTCCGGTGTAAACGTTTGCTGCTGCAGCGCAGGTGGCAACACCACTGACGGTTTGAACTGCCATTGCGCGCCGAGTGCACTGAACAGCGGTTGTTTCTCACTGGCAATCACCAACCGCACGCCGTTGTGGCGCACTTCGGTGGCGCGCTGTTGTTTGATGAGCTCAGCAAGAAACAACGAGAGGTCAGCTTCCAGCTCCAGTGCTTCGCTTCCTTGTGCATTGCCAAGGTGACCATGCACTTCGGCCCAGCTCATGAATCCCATCAGCATCAGCGCGTCGTGCAGTTCGTCGGCGCTGCGCACCCAGGGCCAGGCTTCTTCGCGCACGCGGGCGATGGCCGCCACATCGAGTGTGCTGTAGTCGGTGTTTTCAGCCGGGTCTATCCAGCTGCGGTTGCGGATGGCCAGGGTGCGGCGCTCTTCGAATGGCGCATCATCAAGGAAGGCATAGGGGCGTGCGTTGATGATCTCTTGTGCGAACGGCGACGGTTCACGCAGATCTTTCGCCACCAGTGCCACCTCGCCCTTCTCGATGCGGACAATCAGCTGCTGGAGCTCGACGATGTCCATCGCTTCGGTCATACAATCGTGAATGGTTTGCTGCACCAGCGGATGCTCCGGCACTTCACGCGGGCCGGTGATGTTTTCCTGGCAGGCGAGTGAATCGGGAAATACCTGCGCCACGAAGTCTTCTGCTGCCATGCGCTGAAACTGCGGCGGCACGCGTTTGCCGTTGCGGTTGCGCGCCACGGCGAGCGCACGGCTGGCATTCCAGCGCCAGCGCACTTCGAACATCGGCGCATCCAGCAATGCCTGTATCAACACATCCCGCACGCTGTGGCTGCTGAGGTAGTGGAATACATCGGCCAGCTCGAAGCTGTGCACCGAGCCGAGCGAGATGACAATGCTGTCTTCGTTGGCGGCGGCCTGCAGCTCGAAGTTGAAGCTGCGGCAGAAGCACTTGCGCAGCGCCAGCCCCCACGCCTTGTTCACGCGGCTGCCGAAGGGCGAGTGCAGCACCACGTGCATGTCACCCACTTCGTCGAAGAAACGCTCGATCACCAGGGTTTCGCGCGTGGGCATCACACCAAGGGCGTTACTGCCACTATATAAATAGGCGGCCAGCTGCTCGGCTGCCGACAACGGCAAACCGACGTCGTGGTGCAGCCAGTGGATGCCGTTGGCCGCCGAATCGACAAAACGTTTGTAGAGTTCATCACGCAGGCGCGACACCGCTTCCGACAGTTCCCGCGTGCGGCCCGGACCTTCGCCGAGCCAGAAAGGAATCGACGGCGGCTGGCCTTGCGCGTCGGTCACCCGCACCTTGAGGCCGTCAATCCTCAACATGCGCCAGCTGTGATTGCCGAGCGTGAAGATGTCGCCCGGAATCGATTCCAGTGCAAAGTCTTCGTTGAGCGAACCCACCACGATGTCTTCCGGGTCCAGCACCACTTGATAGTCGAACATGTCGGGAATGGCACCGCCGTTGGTAAGTGCAGTGAGGCGGGCGCCTTTGCGTGGCCGCACCATGTTGTTGATCTGGTCGAGATGCAGCAGCGCGCCGCTGCGGCCGCGCCGTGTGGTGTAACCTTCGGCCAGCATGCGCACAATGGCATCGAAGGTGTCGCGTTGTAGATTGCGATACACCCACGAGCGGCTGACCCACTGCCAGATGTCGTCGAGCGAACTGCCGGCGCTGTCTTCCTCGATGCAGGCGAGTTCCGCCACGATCTGCTGCGACAGGATGTCGAGCGGCTGGTCGGGGATCACCAGTTGATCGAGTTCGCCGCGGCGGATGGCATCGAGCAGCGCGGTGCATTCCACCAGATCGTCTCGTGTCAGTGGAAACAACACTCCCCTGGGCACACCGTTTATTTGATGGCGGCTGCGGCCCACTCGCTGCAGGAAGGCGGCAATGCCTTTGGGTGAGGCGATCTGGACCACCAGCTCTACTGCGCCGACGTCGATACCTAGTTCCATCGATGCGGTGGCCACCAGCACGCGCAGGTCGCCGCGTTTGAGGCGCTGCTCGGCGTCGAAGCGGTGATCCTTGCTCATACTGCCGTGGTGCGAGCTCACCAGCTCGGCACCAATGCGTTCACCAAGCGTTACCGCGAGGCGTTCTGCCAGCCGCCGTGTGTTCACAAAGATGATGGTGGTGCGGTGCTGCGCAGTCAGTTGTTCCAGCCGCTGGTAGATTTCGGCCCACGCGTCGTTGCTCATCAGCGCGGTGAGCGGTGAACATGGTACTTCCAGACTGATATCGAGCTTGCGCTTGTGGCCGCTGTCGACGATCACGCAATCGACCTCCGCACTACCAGTCAGATACTGCGCCACCCGCTCGATCGGCTTCTGCGTGGCCGACAGCCCGATGCGCTGTATGCGGTGGCCCACCAGTTTTTGCAGACGTTCGAGCGACAGCGACAGATGTGAGCCGCGTTTGTCGCCGAGCATGGCGTGGATTTCGTCGAGGATGACGGTGTTGATGGAGCCGAGCAGCTGGCGGCCACCCTTGCTGGTGAGCAACAGATACAGCGATTCCGGCGTGGTCACCAATATATGTGGCGGATGTTTCAGCATGTGCTGGCGCTGCTGCGGCGGCGTGTCGCCGGTGCGTACGGCAACGCGGATGTCCACCGGCGGCAGGCCGAACTCCGGCAGGAGGTCCATGATGCCGGCAAGTGGCACATCAAGGTTGCGCTGGATGTCGTTGCCAAGCGCCTTCAGTGGCGAGACATATACCACCGTCGTGGCTGTACGGTAGTTGCCAGGCGCCAGTGCTGCTTGCAGCAGGCGATCAATCGCCACGTAAAAAGCCGCCAGCGTTTTGCCGCTGCCGGTGGGTGCGGCGATCAGCGTGTGATGGCCAGCCTGGATCGCCGACCACGCTTGCTGCTGCGGCAACGTGGGAGCACCCAGCGTGCGCTCGAACCACGCCCGGGTGACGGGATGAAACGTGCTGAAAATGCCGTCGGTGGTGGCCATGGAATCAGGCGCGTCAGCGCATTTGTGCAAATGCCGAGGATAGTCGTCACCGCGGGGCAATGGCAGTGAATTCGGTTATAGTAGCGAGCCATGCGGCTGAGCATCAAATACAAACTTTTCTTCATCATCCTGTCGGCACACGCACTCGTGTATGTGTCCATGTACAGCGTGGGTTACAACAACTTTGCCCGCGGTTTCCGCGAATATGTCAGCAGGATCGAAGAACGGCAGATCCCCACCATGTTGCAGGGGCTCGCCGAGTTCTACATGCAGAACGGCACCTGGGAACCAATACGCCAGAGCCAGCAGGTATGGTCCGACCTCATCGCCTACAGTATCGAGAGCTCCACTGACCCTGACCTGATCGCGGCGCGCCGCGTTGATCGTCCGGTGCCGGGCGGTTTTACCCCTAACGACTGGTATTACACCTCGGAATACAGCCCGGCACGTCCTTACCTGCATCTGTTGGATGCCGAGCAAAACATCGTGCGCGGCAACCCCGGTGCCTATAGTCCCGGGCTGGTCACGCTGAACCCCATCATTGTCGATGGCAACACCGTGGGCTATCTGGCCGTCACCAGCCGGCAGCAGCTGTCGGAGCAGGCGGATGTCCTGTTTGATGAACAGCAGCAGAACGAATTCTTCCGGCTGGCACTGGTGCTCGGTGTGATCTCGGCACTGATTGCCTTTCCGGCTGCCACCATCCTGACCCGCCCCATCCGGGAAGTAGTTGCCGGCACGCGCGCGCTGGCCAACGGCGACTACAGCTCGCGCATTCCGCTGCGCGGCAGTGACGAGCTGAGCCAGCTGTCGGAAGACTTCAACAAACTGGCGAAAACGCTCGACCATAACCAGACTGAGCGTCAGCAGTGGATTGCCGACATCTCGCACGAACTGCGCACCCCGCTTGCCATTCTGCGCGGCGAACTGGAAGCGGTGCAGGACGGCGTCCGCCCACTGAATGCCGACACCATCGATTCCTTCCACCAGGAAGTAGTACACCTCAACACGCTGGTGAACGACCTGCACGAACTATCGCTGTCGGATGTCGGGGCGCTGATCTACAAAAAAGAACCGATTGATCTGGGCGAACTGCTGGAGTCCTGTATTGAAAAGCATGGCCAGCTCACCCAGAAACACAATCTGAAGGTGACGCTTGAACTGCCAGCTTCCCATCCAGAACACGAACTGGGCATTTTCGGTGATCCCGACCGTCTGCTGCAGCTGTTCGATAACCTGCTGCAGAACTCCTGTCGCTACACCAACAGCGGCGGCGAGGTGCATGTGCGCGCCCATGAAGACGGCCATCATGTGCTGATTGAATGGTTTGACAGCTTGCCCGGCGTCAGCGATCAGGATCTGGCTCATTTGTTTGATCGCCTGTACCGTGTCGAAATGTCGCGCAACCGCGCCAAGGGTGGATCGGGGCTCGGCCTTGCGATCTGCCAGAACATAGTCAATGCTCATGACGGCAGTATCGCCGCCAGTCATTCCCCATTGGGCGGACTCAAGCTGACAATCGCTTTCCCGCGCCACCAGCACCATCAAGACTGAACGACCTACACAGGAGAGGTTACCGATGTCACAACATATCCTGATCGTCGAAGACGAACTCAAACTGTCCAGCCTGCTGCAGGACTACCTGATCCAGAGCGGCTTTGAGGTGACCTGCCTGCACGATGGCGCCGAAGTGCAGCCTTGGCTGGCAGAGCACCACACCAATCTGGTGCTGCTCGACATCATGCTGCCGAACAAGAGCGGCGTGGACATCTGCAAGGACATCCGCAAGCACTCGCAACTCCCGGTGATCATGATCACCGCCAAAGTCGACGAGATCGACCGCCTGCTCGGCCTCGAGCTCGGCGCCGACGACTACATCTGCAAGCCGTTCAGTCCGCGCGAAGTAGTGGCACGTTCGAAAGCCGTGCTGCGCCGGAGCGAAGGCAAGGACAAACCTGCCGACCGCGGCCTGGTGCTGGACGTTGATACCTACAAGGCCATGATCCATGGCAACGACCTGCACCTCACCGCCGTTGAATTCCAGCTGCTGAAAGTGTTGTCGGATCAGCCTGGCCGCATCTTTTCGCGCAGCGTGTTGGTCGACAAGATCTATTCCGATGGTCGCGTGGTAAGCGATCGCACCATCGACAGCCACATCAAGAAACTGCGCAAGAAGATCAGCGTGGTAGTCGCCGACGAAGAGCTGATCCACTCGTTGTATGCGGTGGGTTACAAGTTCGAGTGGCAGTAAGCGCTGCCACCTGCAACAGTCCGGGATCGAGGATTACCCGCATGCGTTCTGTCATTTCTGCCGCTCTGGGCTGTTCGTTCGCGCTGACACTCAGTGCGTGCAATTCCATCAATGCCGCCGAGCCACCGACGGATACTGCGGCCTCCGCCGTCAACTCTACCGATTTCGCCAGCTGGCTTGCCGATTTACGGCGTGAAGCCGGCAGCAAGGGCATCAGCGCCGGTACGATTGATGCAGCATTCGCCAATGTCGATGCCCCACTACCGCGCGTGCTTGAACTCGACAAGAGCCAGCCCGAGTTCGTGCAGACTTTCTCCGGCTACATGAACACCCGCATGAGTGATGCCCGCATACGCCGTGGCCGCGAACTGATGGCCGAGCATCGCGAGCTGTTTGCGCGCATCGAGGCCAAGTACGGCGTGCAGCCGCAGTACCTTACCGCGTTCTGGGCGCTGGAAAGCAATTTCGGCGATTACACCGGGGGGTTCTCAGTGATCAACGCGCTCGCCACGCTGGCGTGGGACCCGCGCCGTGCAGATTTCTTCCGCGGTGAGTTGCTGAC
>Ga0255096_1000406_pt1 | contig 20994 bp, 17 predicted proteins | sample Colum_Atlam_RepA_2_FD_188563 | JGI IMG/M metagenome (GOLD analysis project Ga0255096, IMG submission 188563) | Freshwater microbial communities from Columbia River, Oregon, United States - Colum_Atlam_RepA_8d | ecosystem: Environmental > Aquatic > Freshwater > River | place: USA: Oregon... | reverse complement strand
CGTGTGTGGACGCCCCCTCAGATGCAAGCAGAATCTTGGGTACGGTTGGGCATGTGATCAGGTGCGGTCGTGTGTCCGGCCTCGAAGATGCGGCCTGTCATTCGCCGCGGGCCTGTATGGAGATATGCAGGTCAGAGCCAGTTCGCTTACCCGCGCTCGATCGCGCTGCGGTGCCGTTGATGGTTCTTCCGACCCGGTCTCTTGACCGTCTGCCCTTACGTTCCCTCGCTCCCTTTCACATCCGGCGACAACCCAGCGGCAGCGACTTAAGTTGTCGCCATCGTGGGATCCCTGTAATCCTCACCCTTGCGCAAGAGCGCCCAGGCTGTGCGCGCCATGCGGTTGGCAAGCGCCACAGCGACCAGCATCTTCGGCTTGCGCACCATCATACGGCCGAGCCATGTGCCCTCTGGTGCGCCCTTTCGGGCGGCCCATCGCACGACTGCGACTGCGCCGACGATCAGCAGCCTTCGGATATCGCGCTGGCCCATCTTCGAAATGCCTCCCAGTCGCTCCTTGCCTCCGCTTGAGTGTTGTCGCGGTGTGAGGCCGACCCAAGCGGCAAAGTCCCGACCTTTCGAGAAGGTCTCCATCGGCGGCGCAAAGGTGGTGATTGCCGCCGCTGTCACTGCCCCCACTCCCGGGATCGTGGTCAGCCGCCTCGCAGTGTCATCTGTGGTCACACGCCTGCGCAGCTCAGCATCGAGGCCCGCTATCTTTGCCGCCAGCCCGGCGATCTGGTCAAGCAGAAGACGCGCCAGGTCGCGCACCGCTGCAGGCAATATGCCGTCCTCACCCTCGATGATGGCTGCGAGGCGGCCGACATGCGCAGGACCGGCAGGCGCGACGATGCCCAGTTCGGCCAAATGGGCGCGCAGGGCGTTGATCGTCTGTGTTCGCTGACGAACCAAAAGGTCGCGGGTCCGGTAAGCCATCGCCGCTGCCTGTTGCGCTTCGCTCTTTACGGCAACGAACCGCATGGTCGGCCGTGATGCCGCTTCTGCAATTGCCTCGGCATCCGCCATATCGTTCTTTTGGCGCTTCACGAACGGCTTCACATAGGCGGGCGGGATCAGCCGCACCTCGTGCCCGAGGCCGCCGATCGCCCGGCCCCAATGATGCGAACTGGCACAGGCTTCCATCGCAACCACGCAAGGCGACTGGGCCGCCATGAACTTCAGCAACTGCGCACGCGACAGCTTGCGGCGGAAGATAACTGAACCGTCTGCTCCGGCGCCATGCGCCTGAAACACGTTCTTGGCCAAATCCAGGCCGATGATGCTAACCTCTCCCATGGACGCTCTCCTCTGTAGCGGTGCTTCAACACCCACCACTATGGCACATCGATGCCGCCGGGGGCGTCCAACCCATCGCTTCCGGGCAAGCTACGGCGCGCTGGAGCCAAGCGGCGCATCATCGCCAGACGGATCAGCGCGCGTTCCATTACGGCCATGGCGGGGGCGCGGGAGACGGAGCGCAGGGTGAGGGCGGTTTCTATCCGCGGGCCAAGTGGGTCTTGCGGTTCGTGCATCGCACAATTGGCGGCAGTGCCGTTACGGGGCAAGTTGCGGCGGGCTGGGGGTTAGCGGCGCAGCATTGCCAGACGGATCAGCGCGGGTTCAGTCACTTTCATGGTGGGGTGCGTGAGGAGGAGCGTGGCGTGAGGTTGGTTTCTATCTGCGGGCCAAGCACGTCTTTCGGTTTGTGCATGCCCCAATTGGCGGCGGCACCGCTTCTGGGCAAGCTACGCCGCGCTGGAGCCTAGCGGCGCATCATCGCCAGACGGATCAGTGCGCGTTCCATTACGGCCATGGCGGGGGCGCGGGAGGAGGAGCGTAGGGTGAGGTCGGTTTCGATCAGCAGGCTAAGCGCGTCTTCCAGTTTGTGCATGCCCCAATTGCTGGCTTGCCGCTGCATCGCGTCTTTGCGGGGGCCGAAGGCGCGGGTTTTCATGATGCCGGACGACACGCCGCCGGGGTCAGAGGCCGCGACATGCAGCGAACGAAAGTGCCGCAGCGCGCCGATGCAAAGCGTGACCGGCAAGATGCCCTGACCTTCCAACCGACGCATCAGCGGGCCGATCGCTTGGGCGTTTTGATCGGCGACGGCGTTGATCAGATCATCGACCTCGGCTTCGATGGTGGCGGGGGCGAGGGCGTGAATTTCGTCGACGGTCAGCGGGGTCGGATCGTTGAACTTGTAAAGCGCGATCTTTTCCAGCGTTTGGCGAAAATCACCGGGGTCAAGCGCGCGGGCAAGGGTTGTCAGATCTGACATCGCGGCGGGCGGGATTTGCCGCAGACCGGCCTTGGCCAGTTCGGATTCGATTTCTTCGCGGCTGGGCGGGTTGTCGTAAAGCGCGATGGCGGTGGCGTTCAGGTGCTTTTCGAACAGGTTTTTCAGCGTCGATTTGCCGGTCAGGTTCGCTGCGGTGACCACGATTTGCGCATCGCCCGGCCGCCAGTCCTTCAACGCGGCCTCTAGCGTTGCGGAAAGCCCATCGGTGGCGTCTTCGACAAAGGCGACGCGCGGGCCGGGGAAGAAGCCGACAGCGCGGGTGGCATCATTCAGCAGGGCGGCATCTTTGCGCAGATCGGCGGCCTGAATGCGTGTCAGCCGCATTTCGGCTTCGCCTTCGGGGCCGATCAGCGCCAGAATCGCTTCTTGGCGTTTGAGCGCCACGCGCATGGTATCGGCGCCGAAAATCAGCAGCCCGGCGCGGCTTGGGTCTGGTTTGGTAAGAAAGCGGCTGGCCTCGGCCCCGGCGAGTTTCATGAGTTCCAGTGGGCCGAGGTGGCCAGCAGGCGCGTGACGATTTGATCGGCCAACAGCCGCATCAGCCGCCGCGAGGCGTCTTCCTGCGCGGCAAGCCCGGCCACGGTAGAGCCGGTGGCAGAGTAAGAGGTGAAGCTTTTCACCGCGCCACCAGTCAGCCGCACGCCAGAGCTGCGGTCGATCAGCGCCCAGTCGATTGCGCCATTCAGGTTATAGCGGGTGATGGCGTTGTCGGGGGTGATGGCAACGCCGGTGGCGTTGGTCTTGATGCTGTAGGTCAGGTCGAACTTGATCGCGTTGGGGCGGCCAAGGCGTTCTTCCAGCCGTTCGACAAGATCGAAGCCGTTTTTGTCGCTGGGGTCGGCGACGCGGATGATGCCGCTGATCCCGGCAGCGGGGCCGCCGGGCGCATAGGCGGGTTGAAAGCCGCAGGCGGCAAGCGCCAGCGGCATCAGAATCAGGCTTCGGCGGTTAAATGACGACATTGATGATGCGCCCCGGCACGACGATGATCTTCTTTACCGGCGCACCGGCAAGGAATTTGATAACATCTTCGTCGGCCAGCGCGATCTTTTCAATCTCGGATGCGGGCATGTCTTTTGCCACGCTGATTTCCGCCCGCCGCTTGCCGTTGATCTGGATCGGCAAGATGACGGTGTCATCGACCAGCAGCGCCGGATCGGCCTTGGGCCAAGGCGCTTGGGTGCAAAGCCCCGTGCCGCCCTGATAAGTCCAGATCGATTCGGCGATATGTGGCGTCATCGGTGACATCAGCTGCGCCAAGGTGCGGATCGCGGCTTTCATAGCGCCGGTCGAGGCGTTGGCCTTGGCCAGCGTGTTGGTAAAGCCGTAAAGCGTGGCGATGGCCTTGTTGAAGGCAAAGTTTTCGATGCTGAAGGTGACTTCATGCACAGCTTTGGCGGTGGCGCGGGCCAAAGCATCGTCGCCTTCGCCGACATGATCTGCGGGCATTTCGCCGATGCGGGCGCAGATCGTCCAGACGCGGTTCAGGTGCTTGAAGGTGGCTTCGGCGCCAGAGGCTGTCCATTCCACATCGCGTTCGGGCGGGCTGTCGGACATGACGAACCAGCGTGCGGTGTCGGCACCGAAGGCTTCGATGATGTTCATCGGGTCGACGACGTTCTTCTTCGACTTCGACATTTTCGCCGAAGGGATGATGTCGACCGCCGTGCCGTCGGCAAGTTTGCCGTCAACCACGTCTTCGGGCAGGTGATACACGGGCCGACCGTTGGCGTCGGTGGTCTTGTAGATTTCGTGCGTGACCATGCCTTGGGTGAACAGAGCGTTGAACGGCTCAATGGCCTTGGCGGGCAAATGGCCGGTGGCGTGCATCGCGCGGGCGAAGAAGCGCGAATACAGCAGGTGCAGAATCGCGTGTTCGATGCCGCCGATGTATTGGTCGACGTTCATCCAGTAATCGGCGTCTTCGGCATTGGTGGGCGTGCCGGCGCGCGGGCTGGTGAAGCGGGCATAATACCACGACGAATCGACAAAGGTGTCCATCGTGTCGGTTTCACGCCGGGCCGCCGCGCCGCAGGTCGGGCAGGTGCAATCGCGCCAGGTCGGGTGGCGATCCAGCGGGTTGCCGGGGATGTCGAAGGTGACATCGTCGGGCAGTTTGACTGGCAGGTTTTCTTTCTTTTCCGGCACCACGCCACAGGTGGCGCAGTGGATCACCGGAATCGGGCAGCCCCAATAGCGTTGCCGCGAGATGCCCCAATCGCGCAGGCGATAGTTGGTGACACCCCGGCCAACGCCATTGGCTTCACAGTGCGCGATGGCGGCGTTGATGGCGTCTTCGCCGGTTTGGCTTTCGGCACCGGCAAAGCCGCGGATATAGCGGACTTTTTCGGTTTTCAGCGGCACGAAGGCTTCGGTCAGCGCCGCATCTTCGCCGCCTTCGGCAACGAACACCGCGTTGATCGGCAGGTTGTATTTGGTGGCGAATTCAAAGTCGCGCAGGTCGTGCGCGGGGCAGCCAAAGATCGCGCCGGTGCCGTAATCCATCAAGATGAAGTTGGCGATATAGACCGGCAGCTCCCAAGCGCTATCAAGCGGATGGCGGACGCGGATGCCGGTATCCATGCCGATTTTCTCGGCGGTTTCCATGGCTTCGGCGGTGGTGCCACCTTTGCGACATTCGGCAACGAAGGCCGCGATTTTCGGATCGTGGCGTTCAAGGTGTTTGGCCAGCGGGTGATCGGGGCTGATCGCCGCGAAAGACGCGCCAAGCAGGGTGTCGGGGCGGGTGGTGTAAACCTCGATCCGGTCAAAGCCTTCGGGGGCGTTGCTGGTCGAAAAGGCAAATTGCAGGCCGCGCGATTTGCCGATCCAGTTGGCTTGCATCAGCCGCACTTTTTCCGGCCAGTTCGACAGACCGTCCAAGGCAGACAGCAGTTCACCCGAATAGTCAGAGATCTTGAAGAACCACTGCGTCAGTTCGCGGCGTTCGACCTGCGCGTTTGACCGCCAGCCGCGCCCGTCGATCACCTGTTCGTTGGCCAGAACCGTCATGTCGACCGGGTCCCAGTTGACCACGGCGTTTTTGCGGTAAACCAAGCCCTTTGCCATCATGTCGATGAACATTGCCTGCTGCTGGCCGTAGTATTCGGGGTCGCAGGTGGCAAATTCGCGGGACCAGTCGATGGACAGGCCCAGCGGTTTCATCTGCGCGCGCATGTCGGCGATGTTGCCATAGGTCCAGGTTTTCGGGTGGCCGCCGCGTTCCATCGCCGCGTTTTCGGCGGGCATACCGAAGGCATCCCAGCCCATCGGGTGCAGCACCGAAAAGCCCTGCGCGGATTTATAGCGGGCCACCACATCGCCCATGGTGTAGTTGCGCACGTGGCCCATGTGGATGCGCCCCGACGGATAGGGGAACATTTCCAACACATAATACTTGGGCTTGGCGGGGTCACGGCGGGCGGTGAACGCCTCGGCCTGATCCCAAGCGGCCTGCCATTTCGGTTCGATGGTTTTGGGTTCGTAGCGCGACATGACTGGCCCCTCAGCAAATTCCTTGGCGGGATTACACCGCCAAGGGGGGCAAGGTCCAGTAGCGGTTGGCGTTTGCTTAGAGTTTGGTGTCTTGAATGCGCAGCTGACGCGCGCGGGTCAGGATGGCATCTTCGACCGCGCGGATGGTTTCAGGCGAAACCGCGCCGCCGCCTTTGCCCTGCATCGCGATCTTCAGGCTGCGGGCATCCAGCGCGGGGTCTTGCACATAGATGGTGGCGCGATAGGCGCGACCGCCGCCCGGAGGCGTGCCATAATCGGTGACGATGACGCCGGTGAAGGGGTCTACCGATTCGATAGGCAGGAAATTCAGCACATCAAGGCTGGCTTTCCACAGATACTTGTTCACCTCGACCGTGGTGTTGGGGTTGTCGCGTTGGCCGAACAGGCTCCAGATCGTGGTGGTGGGCTTGTCTTCGCCTTTGGCCTTGGCCAAAGCCGCCGCCTGTTCTTCGGTTGCAGCGCGGCCTGCCAGCTTGGCGTCGGTGGTCGAAGTGCCGGATTTGCGCGAAAACAGCCCGCTATCGCCGCTGGCAAAGCCGCCACCACAGCCGGAAAGGCCAAGCGTCAGTGCCGACACGATTACGATTCGCGACAGACGAGTAAGATGCATCCGTTCCCCCGAGCAGGCTTGGCGCCCAAATTGGCTTGAAATCTGTCTAGCCGAGAGGTCCGGCAGTGCCAAGGCTTTTTGCCCTATATATAAGGAGTGGAGTTTCGGCGGGTTCCGGGTGTGGGGGTGGGTTAACACTGTGGCAAGACTGCACCAGCGCCGCCGTGTTTCCCCAAGCCACGCGGGTTGGCGTTGCAATCTGAGGGCCGAGGGGTGAGAAAGCATCCATACCCAATTCGGATTCCCCTGAATTGGGCAGCACCTTAGATACAACGAGGGAAACCTATGAAAAAGATTCTTCTTGCTACCACGCTGTTGGCTTCGACCGCTGGCTTCGCTGCTGCTGAAGTCGCTGTGACCGGCACCGCTCGTATGGGCGTCACCACCAACACCGCTTCGGGCGACGCACAATTCTCGTCGCGTTTCCGCGTGATCTTCACCGCTTCGGGTGAAACCGATGGCGGCCTGACCTTCGGCGCTTCGGTCCGTAACGACCAAATCGGCACCGGCGGCACCGCAAACGGCGACTCGACCGTGTACATCTCGGGCGCTTTCGGCAAACTGACCATGGGCGACACCGGCAACGCTGCTGACTCGCTGGTTGGCCAGGTTTCGGGCGTTGGCTACACCTCGCTGGGTTCGCTGAACGAAATCTCGTGGCTGGGCAAAGACGTGACCGGCGCTCAATACGAGTACTCGGCTGGCGCTCTGACCTTCGCTCTGGGCCTGGGCCAAGCAAACGCAACCGAAGACTTCATCTCGGCTGCTGTGAAGTACTCGACCGACGCTTACAGCGTTGCTCTGGGCTACGAAGACAACAACAGCGTTGGCTCGGAAATCTCGGTTCTGGGTTCGGCAACGTTCTCGGGCGCAACCGTCAAAGCTAAAATCGTTGACGGCGACGCAACCGTTGACACCGCTTACGCTCTGTCGGTTGACTACGCTCTGTCGGGTGCAAACCTGACCGCGTTCTACACCGACCACGGCAACAGCGTTGCTAACTACGGCATCGGCGCTTCGTACGACCTGGGCGGCGGCGCTTCGGTTGCTGGCGGCATCGTTGACGGCGACAACTTGGCCGACCCGATCTACGATCTCGGCGTGAAGATGTCGTTCTGATCTTAGGATCATCGATACGGAAAGAGCGGGCCTTGTGCCCGCTCTTTTTGTTTTTACCGGGGCGTCAGCCGGTTTTGGGCCACCGATACCTGAATGCCAAAGGGCTACTCCAATGCCGACCCACGCTATGCGTTCGGCTGATGTTTGGTTAACGCCCGCAATGATAGCCGCAGCACTTGCACCAAATGCAGGGTTGCGCGGCCATGATGAATTCTACCGACGGCTTAAATCAAAACGTGTTGGACCGGCCGTCTTTTGACCCCGACTACACCGCGCCTTGGTTTTTCAAACAATTCAGCCCGCTGCGCAGCCACGAAACCACCAGCTTTTTGATGGCGATGGCGGCGCTGAGCGATGGCTATGACATGCGGTTTTTTCGCAGCCAACGCGAGGCGCACTTTAGTTGCGCAGTGATGGGGCTGACCACGAAAGAAGCCAGTTTCTTTGAAGTGTCCGACGGGCGTAAACGCAGTATTTTCAGTGGCTGCCAAAGCGAAAAGCTGAACATTCCTTCGGTAAAGCTGGTGACCGACAAGTTGCGCAGCAAAGAGATTTTGCACCGCAAGCGGCTGAACACGCCGGCCGGTGGTGCGGTTTCGGTTGATAATCTGGACCTGCTTCACCGCTTTGCCGCTGCTGGCATCACGCGGTTGGTGGTGAAGCCCGTGACCGGGTCTTTGGGCAAGGATACGCGACTTAACCTGACGCCCGCGAAGGTGGCAGAGCATGTCAGGCTGAACCCGAAACAGCGATTCCTTGTGGAGCAGCATGTTGTGGGTCGCGAGTTTCGCATCTTTGTGGTCGGCAGCAAGGCGGTGGCTGCGAATAGACGGTTTCCGCAAAACGTGGTGGGGGATGGTCTGCGCAGCACGCGGCAGTTGCTGAAGCTGCGCAGCGACTGCCGCAAGACCAACCCGTTTTTCTTCCAGCGGGATGTCGATTTTGCACAGGCTGAAATGGCGCTTTTGCTGAATGGCGATAGCTATGATCGGATTCCGGCACTGGGCGAACGGGTGTGGTTGATGACCAGCACCAAAGCCGATTTGTCGGACGAGATCACCGGCGGATTAGAGCATGCTTCGCCGGCGGCGATCGACCTGTGCATCAAGGCTGCGCAGGCGTTGGGGCTGGCGGCCTGTGCGTTTGATCTGATTGTCGATCAGCGCGGTGAGCCGTTTATTCTTGAGGCCAATATCCGCTCGATGATTGGCAATATGAGCTTTCCGCATCCGGCGGGCCGCTGGAACCTTGATGTGCCACGGGCGTTGCTGCAGCATTTCTTGCCGACAAACCGCATCAGGCCGCGCCGGGTGACCGGGTTTGACTATGCGGCGATGAAGGCCGAGATTTTCCGCGAGGGCAGGGCCGAGGGGGGCGTTAATGCGGCTGATTTTGCTACCTTTGACTAGCAGGTAGCCGGGCCGTTAGCTGGCGCTTTGGTTGAAATGCGCCAGCAGCGGGGCCAGATGCGGCGTGAAGGCGCGCCATTTGCCGCTGCTGCCCTGATAGATGCCGCTGCGCACCTGCCGGACCGAGGCGGTGCGGACCGAGCGTTGGTTGTTTTGTGGCGCAAGGCAGGCCGAATCGAACGGCAGATCGCAATAGTCTAGCGCGGCGCGGATCAGCGGTTCTGGGTCGCGGGTAAGAGATTCGTAGTCGATATCCATGAAGCCATCCGGGTATTCGACGCGCCATTGCTGCATCATGGCTTCATACAGGTCGTAATAACCGGCGGTGTCGGCAAGGCTGTTGTCGTAGCCGATGCTAAGATTGGTGAACAAGGTCTTGTAGATCGACCAGCACACCGCCACCGGATCGCGGCGCATGTGCAGGATTTTGGCTTCGGGCAAGGCCTTGCGGATCAGGCCGATCATGCGGAAGTTGGCCGGAAGTTTGTCGATCACCACGGGTTCGCGGCCAGGCAGGGCGGTAAGGGTGGCAAGATAGCCGTCGCGGATGCGGCGCAGGGCGGCTTCGTCCAGCATGCCGGGGGTTTTGGCCATTTCGGCCGCGGCAAGCTGTGGCAGAGTTTCCAATTCGCCCGCACCATGCACCAACGGGTGCGACGACAGGATCTGTTCCATCAAGGTGGTGCCAGAGCGCATCATGCCCAGCACGAACACCGGGCGGCGCGGCAGTGGGGCGGCGGCAAGGGCCGGGGCGGCGGCGGAAAATCGGTGCAGCAGGTCGGCCAAGGCGGTGCGGTCACGGTCAAGCGTGTAGCCGGTTTGGCGGGCGCGCAAATTGTTGCCGGTTTGCAGATGCGCAAAGCTGGCGTCGGCGTCGCCGATGTCTTCATAGGCTTTGGCTAGGCCGAAATGCAGCGCGATCTGTTCATCAAGACCCAAGGAACTGTCGCCCGCCAAGGCCGCCATCGTGGCAACAAGCGGATCATCGGCGGTGAAATCTTTGGCGCGACCAAGGTTGAAAAAGCTGATCGTCGCTCGCGGTTCCAGCCGCAGCGAGGTTTCAAATTCGGCGACCGCATCGGCCAGTTGGCCGCGCGACAGCAGAATATTGCCAAGATTGCCATGCGCCCGCGCGGTGTTGGGGGCGGTTTGCAGCACGCCGCGCAGCAGGGCTTCGGCCTGATCAAGCTGGTGCAGCATCACAAGGCTGGCGGCATGATCTATGGCGGCGTCGGTGTCGGCGGGGACCATGGCGCGATAGCGGCTGTAGCTTTCGACCGCCTCTGTGTCGCGCTGCAACTGCGCCAGCAGGCGGGCGTGCAGCAGGAGGGCCAGCGCGAAATCTGGGTGAAGTTTGATCAGCGTTTCAAGCGTCGCAAGGCTTTCGGCAAAATCGCTGGACTGCCGCAGCGCGTTGGCAAGGTTAAGCCGCGCTTCGCGGTAGTTTGGGTCTAACCGCAGGGCCAACCGCAGGTGGCGGATGGCGCCGGGCAGCAGATTTGCCTCCATCAAGGCGCCGCCCAGAACGCCGTGCGCCCACGGGTTATTGGCGTTTAACCGAACGGCGGCGGCCATTTCTTCGATGGCGGCGGGCAGGCCGGCGGTGGCGCGGCGGCGCAAGAAATGTTGCAGATGCGGTGCGGCAAAGGGGCGGGGCGGCAGGCCAGTGGCAGCGGCCTGCACCTCGGCCAATTGCGCCAACAGGCGGGTGTTGTCGGGGAATTTATCCAGCGCTTGCAACAGCGACACCCGCGCGGCGGCGGCGCGACCGGCTTTAAGCTCGGCCTTGGCGCTGCGCAGCAGCTTGTCGATGTTAAAGCTCATGGAGCGCCCCTTTTAACTGGTTGGCCCTTTCTACGGGGCGACCCCTGCCACATCAAGCGGCGGCGGGCTTTCCTTTTCGGTGCCACTGTGGCCAAGTGCCGAAAAATCGCGGAGGCACCATGTCATTGCAAGCCATTACAGCACGGATCGCGGCGGCAGAAGCGGCGGCGGGGCGCAAAGCCGGATCGGTTCAGTTGATTGCGGTCAGCAAGGTGCAGCCGGACGCGCGGGTGCGCGAGGTGTTGGCCGCGGGGCATCGGCTGTTTGGCGAGAATTACGTGCAAGAGGCGGCGGCGAAGTGGCCGGGGTTTCGGGCAGAGTTCGGGCCGGTGGCTGTGCATATGATCGGACCGCTGCAGACCAACAAGGCCAAGCTGGCGGTCGAGTTGTTTGATGCGATCCACACGGTTGACCGTGCGTCTTTGGCGGAAAAACTGGCGAAGCTTGCGCAGGGGCGCGGCGCATCGCCAGAGGTGTTCGTGCAGGTGAACACGGGGCTGGAGCCGCAGAAGGCCGGGGTCTTGCCCGATGATGTCGATGCGTTCGTGGCAAGCTGTCGCGCGATGGACCTGCCGTTGGCGGGGTTGATGTGTATTCCGCCGGAAGGTGAAGAGTCGACGCCGCATTTCAAGATGTTGGCGGGCATGGCGGCACGTAACGGGCTTGTCGGCCTGTCGATGGGGATGAGCGGCGATTTTGAGGCCGCGATCGCCGAAGGCGCCACCCATGTGCGGGTGGGCTCGGCGATTTTCGGGGCGCGGAATTACGGCTGACGCTTAGGTCAGCCAGACCCGCGCATAGGGCGGCAGTGCCAGATGATCGCCGTGCAGGGTGACGATCTCATTCGACAACGCGTCATGCCAATGGGTGACGCCATGCGCCTGCAACCATGCGCCCGAAACATGCTGCCAGTGGTTTGAAAAGTTGAACAGGCACAGGATTGGTCCGGTGGGGGCCTGCCGTTGCACCGCAAACACCGGGTCCAGACCAGTTTGCACGATTTTGGTGGGGTGGGCGGCGTGCAGGCCGGGCGTGGCGCGGCGGCGGGCCAGAATGTGTTGGGTGCCAAGGAAGCAATGCGACGCGGCAGAGTTGCCAGAGTGGCGGGTTGCGGCAAGCGCCCAATCCATTTTCGGGCGATGCACCCAGCGGCTGTCATGCGCGTGGTCTGGCTGATCGCGATAGCTGTAATCGTTCAGCACCGCGAGTTCGTCGCCCATATAGATCAGCGGGATGCCGCCAAAGGCCGCGATAAGCGCGTGGCCCATCAAGATACGCTGCACCGCCGTTTCGCGGTCGTGGTCGTCTTGGGCTTTTTCCAGACCGGCAAGCGAGGCGAAGCTGCCGGAAATCCGCTTGTCGCCGGTTTCTTCGTTGACCTGAAACAGCACGCCTTGGGCGAAGCTGCCGGGGAAGCCGCCTTCGTAGAAATCCGACAAGAAGGTGCGATGGGCCGGCCCCGAGATGTGCAGCGCTGCCGCGTCTTCGTCGGTGACGGCCCAGCCGATATCATCGTGGCAGCGGATATAGGTGGCGTAGGTGGCGTTGGTCAGCCGGTCGGGGAAATGGGTGGCCAGAACGTGGCTCATCAACCGGGTGTCGCGGGTGGCCAGCGCGCCCCAGAAATGCACCATCAGCGAGTTGTGGTAGGCCAGGTTGCCTTCGCGGCCATCGTGTTTGCCACGGCCAAGATAGGGCAGCATTTCTTGCGGGCTGACGATGGCTTCTTCCAGATGGATCACGGCGGGGGCGGCGATACGGCTACAGGCGCGCAAGGCTTGCAGCAGCATGTGCACTTCGGGTTCGGATTGGCAGCGGGTGCCCATGCGTTTCCACATGAAGGCCACCGCATCCAGCCGCAGCACGTCAACTCCGGTATTGGCGAGGTGCAGCATGATCTTGGTGATTTCAAGAAAAACGTCGGGGTTGGCCCAGTTCAGATCCCACTGATGTTCGTTGAAGGTGGTCCAGACCCATTTGCCGAAAGCGGGGTAATGCGTGAAGTTGCCTGGGGCGTTGTCGGGGAACACTTCGACCAGCGTTTTGGAATAGGCGTCGGGCAGATCGGGGCTGTCAAACATGTGATAAAGCCCCTGCGCCCACGCATCGCCCTGCGTGGCGGCCAGCGCCCATTCGTGTTCTTTGGCGGTGTGGTTCAGCACAAGGTCGATGCAAAGCGAGATGCCGCGCGCCCGCAATTGCGCCGAAACCGCTTTGAAATCATCTAATGTGCCATAATCGGGGTTGATGCTGCGGTAATCCATCACCGAATAGCCACCGTCGGAATCACCGGGGCGGGGCTTTAGGCAGGGCATGAAATGGACGTATTTGATGCCCAGTTCTTCCAGATAATCCAGCTTGTCCAGCACACCCGTCAGGGTGCCAGCAAAGCGGTCGATGTAGAAAACATAGCCTGCCATATCGGCGCGCTGAAACCAGTCCGGTTCAAGATCACGCTGCAAATCCAATAGTTTAAGGTCGGCTGGGCGGTCTTTCCACGCGTCTTTCAGCGCCTTTTCCAGATCTTTGCGGAAGGCGGCATAGCGGGGGTGGGCACCATACAGCGCCTCTAGCATCGGCCACAGGTCAGGGGCCGAGCGGGCCATGCGCAATTGCAAGATCTGATCGTCGGGCTTTGTCGGTGCTTTTGCCATGGTCTCCCCCCGTTTGCAGGGGCAGGATACGCAATCCGAAGCGCTTTGGGAAGGGATTAGCGGATGATCAGGCGGGTTTGCGGTTGGATACGGTTGGCGATCCAAAGCAGGTCGTGCCGCGCGAAGGCGATGCAGCCTGCGGTGGGGTAGCGTGGGCGGCGCCATTGGTGGATGAAAATCGCCGAACCTTTGCCGGGAATGGCATAGGGCCAGTTCCAATCGGTGATCAGCACCAGATCATACATCGGGTCGGCGCGGGTCAGGGTTTCGTGGCTGAAGCTGTGCGGCGCGCGGACTTGGCTGTTGTAGTTTTCATCGCGCGGATCATCCGACCACAGATCGGCGGGGCCGACCGGCAGCGCCCAATCGGGCAGTTGTCGCGCCGACAGCCGACTTGGGTTGTAAAGCATGCCAACAATGCGGTGGGTGCCGGTTGGCGATGCGCCATCGCCTTCGCGTTTGTCGGTGGTGATGCCGCCACGACCGATGGAGCAGGGGAAGCGGCGGTTCAAGAATCGCGCGCCCCAGCGGGTTGCGACGATATCGAGCGGCGTCACAGCAGGTGCCCCGATTTGGCGGCCTTGGTGGCAAGATAGGCGCGGTTTTGCGCGGTTTCGCCGACTTTCAACGGCACGCGTTCGGTGACGGTCAGACCGCAAGCCTGCAGCATGTTCAGCTTTTTGGGATTGTTCGTCAGCAGCCGCACGGTAGAAAACCCCATGGTTTGCAGGATAGAGGCGCCAATGCGGAAATCGCGTTCATCGTCTTCAAAGCCAAGGCGATGATTGGCTTCGACGGTGTCAAAGCCTTGATCTTGCAGCGAATAGGCGCGCATCTTGTTGGCAAGGCCAATGCCGCGGCCTTCTTGGTTCAGATACAGCAGCACGCCGCTGCCTTCGCTGCCCATCTGCGCCAAAGCGGCGTGCAGTTGCGGGCCGCAATCGCATTTCAGGCTGCCCAAGACATCGCCGGTGAAGCAGGCCGAATGTAGGCGCGCCAGAACCGGCTTGGCGGCCGATTTCGATGGCGTAGTGTTCGGCGCTGCCATCATCGGGGCGGAAGATGTGCAGCCGACCGGCTTGTGCGGCGGCCATCGGCAGGCGGGCCGAAATGACCGGCGACAGCGGCGCAAGCCGGGTCAGATCGGCGCAATCGGGTTGCGCCAGCACGGTCAGCGCGTGTTCGGCGGCCAAGGCAGGGCCGTTGGCGATGCTGACCATCAGCACGGCAGGCAGCAGTTGCGCCGATTTTGCCAGCGCAAGCGCGGTGCGCTGCAGATCGGCAGGGCCATCGCGGTGGCTGGCCAGCGGGCCTTTCATGGGCACATTCAGATCGTCAGCCGGATCGGCAACGGCGACAAGCCAGCGCAGATCAGCCTCGTCCGGCACCGACAGGCGGGCAACATCGCCGTCATAGGCGCGGGCTTTCAGGGTTTCGGCACGGCGGGCGGTGAGCACCAGTTCGGGATCGCCAAGCGCGCGAAAGGCGGCAAGGCGGCCGTCTGAGAGTTCCTCTATCGCGGCGCAAAGCATTGCCTGACCGCTGCCCAAAAGCACAATCGGCAGGCCAAGCCGCAGATCGGCGCGGGCGCGGGCAAGTTTTTCGGGTGTGGTCGGGTGCAGGCTCATGCCCCTTACATAGGCCAGCGGTGACAGGATTGAAACATTTGCGCGCAAGGCGACACGACCGCGTGAGCAAATTGTAGCATATCTTGTCGAAAAGATGAGGCGGGCGCATGTGTTGCGACAAGGGCGTGTGGCCCGGTATGGAGGCCTGAAATGGCAACGCTGCGGAAAATCTTGCTGGTTGATGACGATGACGATCTGCGCGAGGCGCTGAGCGAGCAGCTGGTGATGACCGAAGATTTCGACGTGTTCGAGGCCCGCACCGGTGCCGAGGGCATGGAGAAATCGAAGCTGGGGCTTTACGATCTGGTGATCCTTGATGTGGGTTTGCCCGATACCGATGGCCGCGAATTGTGCCGCCGGATGCGCAAATCGGGGGTGAAATGCCCGATCATGATGCTGACGGGCCATGACACTGACAGCGATACGATCCTTGGGCTTGATTCGGGCGCAAACGATTATGTGACCAAGCCGTTCAAGTTTCCGGTGCTTTTGGCGCGGATCCGGGCGCAGCTGCGCACGCATGAACAGTCGGAGGACGCGGTGTTCCAGATGGGGCCGTATACCTTCAAACCGGCGCAAAAGCTGTTGGTCGATGCCAAGGACAAGAAAGTGCGGTTGACCGAGAAGGAAACCAACATCTTGAAGTTCCTGTATCGGGCGCAACAAGGTGTGGTGGCGCGCGACGTGCTGCTGCATGAGGTCTGGGGCTATAACGCCGGGGTGACGACGCACACGCTGGAAACCCACATCTATCGGTTGCGCCAGAAGATCGAATCCGATCCGGCGAATGCGCGGCTGCTGGTGACCGAAAGCGGCGGGTATAAATTGGTCGCTTAGGACGGATTTAACCAAATCTTGTCGGTTGTGGGTCTTATTATAGTCGGATTCAGTGACTATGTAGGCCGTAAGGCAAGATTGACGCCTTACCAAGTTCCCCTTGCCGTGTCGGGGTTATGACATGGCACCTCCCTGTTGGACCTGGCCGGGCTTTATGCCCGGCCTTTTTTTTCGACCAGCGGGTCGAAGCCGCGATGCGGTGCTTGCAATCTTGGGTTGTGGCGAAAAAGCCATGCTTGTAACGAATTTGTGTCGAGGTGCCGCAAGCGGGTCATTCGGTGGTATTATACGGCATTACCTCCCTGTTGGACCTGACGCCCGGCCGAATGGCTGGGCGACTTTTTTAAAATGCGCCTGATTGCGCGGGTTCGCGGTGGCGGCTTTTTCAAAACATGTCGCTAATTGGCTTGCGATCTGGCGGGGCTACGGGCAAGCCGTGGCGGCGCAGGTGTTTGCGCAGGACCGGCCTTTGGGCCAATTCCATTTGGAGATTTGCATGACGTTCAAAACCCTTGCCGCCGCTGCCGTGATCTGCGCCGCCGTGGCCGCCCCGGCTTTGGCCGAAGATCTGACCTTTACCCTGATCAATAACAGCACGGTCAATTTGAACGAGCTTTATGTTTCGGCACATGAAGCCGACACTTGGGGCGATGATATTTTGGGCACCGACGTGTTGGCGGCGGGCGAGCAGGGCACCGTGACCATCGCGGATGGCGCCAGCGTTTGCGATTACGACCTGCGCTTTGTGGCCGAAGGTGGTGCCGAACTGACCGGCACGCAGAACCTGTGCGAGCTGGAAACCTTCACGCTGCACGACTGATCTGCGTGCGAGGTTAAGATGATTGACGGCAGAGCTTTGGCTCTGCCGTTTGCATTTGAAGGCGCGAGGCGATTTTCAGCCTTGGCATTGGCAGTGTGAATAGGGGCATTTTTGCTTTTGCGTGAGGTCGACCGCAAAGATCGGGATAAAGGGCGAACGCCCCCTATTTTAAAGCCGCAGCACAGTCATTGGCTCGCAGTAGGTGCTAAACCACCATCCGAACCCGGACCGCCTTCAAATTCAGTTTTCGCGACAAAGAGTTGCGACACGGTTGGGGCAACGTAAGCGGGCCACAAATCTGGCATTGTGGGAATGCTTGGTTCTGGCGGCAGATCGTTAGTATCATCAGACATAGGTAGATCCTTTTGAACATTGACAGCAGCCGACTGTCACTAGCATTTCTGCGGCAGAGTGACCGCACACATGGAGTAGGGGGCTAACGCCCCTTATTTTAGATTTGCAGGACGTTAACTAGCCCCAGGGAAGCTGCTGACGTTGGCATCATCTGCTGTACCACCCGAATTTTCAGTACGCGTGACAAAAAGTAGAGAAACAGCCGGCGCGACATAAATCGCGCGTAACTCGGTCGGGGCATCCGCGTTAAACACTGCGGCTAAGTTGCTAGTAACAGACATGGCAATCCTTTTAGGGCAGGGTATTAGGCCGCGATTAACACCTTTTAAGGTTACACTCTGACGGGGCTGCGTCAATTTTGCAAAAGGTTATTTGAGCAGAATAGCCTTCGGCCTTGGGCTATGAAGTGCAGCGGCGGTCTAGACCAGATGGCGCAATTAGGTGCTTCGAATTTGGCCGGTTTGGGTCGCAAGACGTGCACCCCTACACTTGCCGCATGGTGTGGATTCGTTTGCGGTGTTCGGCTTCGAAGAGTAGGTAGGGATGCCAACGGCCCGCCGCCACTTTGCGCAAAGGTATGCTTACATGAAAATCTGCACTTGGAACATCAACTCGGTTCGCCTGCGTGAAGGGCTGGTGGCGAAGCTGATGGCGGAAGAACAGCCGGATGTGCTGTGCCTGCAGGAATGCAAAAGCCCGGTTGATAAAATTCCGCTCGAGCAGTTTCAGGCGCTTGGCTATCGCTACATGGTGGCGCGCGGGCAGAAGGGCTATAACGGCGTGGCGATTTTGTCGAAGCTGCCGATCACCGATGCGGGCGACAAAGATTTTGCCAGCCTTGGCCATGCCCGCCATGTTGCGGCGCGGTTGGAAAACGGGGTGACGATTCACAACTGCTATGTGCCAGCGGGGGGCGATATTCCGGACCGGACGCAGAACGAGAAATTCGGCCAGAAACTGGATTTCCTGACCGAGATGCGCGATTGGTTTCATGGCGAAAAGCCCAGCAAGGCGATTTTGGTGGGCGATCTGAACATCGCGCCGCGCGAGGATGATGTTTGGGATCACAAGGCGTTGCTGAAGATCGTCAGCCACACGCCGATCGAGGTCGAGCATTTCGGCGCGGTGATGGAAGCGGGTGGTTGGGCCGATGTGACCCGCGCCGATATTCCGGCGGGCAAGCTTTACAGCTGGTGGAGCTATCGTGCCGCCGATTGGGATGCGGCGGACAAAGGGCGGCGGTTGGATCATATTTGGGCGACCGGCGATATTGCCGCGGCGGCGCATGACAGCCGGATTTTGCGGGCGGTGCGTGGATGGGAGCAACCCAGCGACCACGCGCCGGTGTTTGCGACGTTTGATCTGTAACGGCGCAGTTTAGCGGCCGCGCGTCCAGTCGCGGCCTTTTCGCAGGCGCACGGCCAGCGAAACCGCCGCATAGATGGCAAAACCCAGCGGGTCGCGGGCGATTAGTGCCAACAGATGCGGGGGCGTAAGCGGCGCCCTTGCCTCGCGCGCCAGCAGGCCGGGGAAAAGCCGGTTGATTTCGCGAACGCCTGCATCTTGGCGGCGGCGCACGCGGGTCAGCGCCGCGAAGCCTTCGATCATTGGCCACAGATAGGTTTGCGGCAGTTGCGCGCGTTGCGTGGGTTGGAATTGCAGGCGCACGAAGGTGTCATCGGAAATGATGGCGGGAAATTCTGCCCATTGCGCGCGGCCCTTGGCGGTGACCGCAAACAGGCCATAGCCCGGCGCGTTGGATTGCGCGAAGGGCAGGCTTTGCCAGAAGCGGGCATAGGCACGGGTTATGGCGGATTTTGCGCGCGGAATGCGGGCGGTGCCTGTGACATAAAGTGGGCGATCAGCGGCCAACGCGGCAATAAGGGCGGCGATCAGATCGGGCGATACCTGAACGTCGGCATCCAGATAGGCGCGGTTTTCGCTGCGGGCCATGCTGTCGCCGTGGTTCAGCGCGTTGGGTTTGCCGCCCTGCGGCAGATCCAGCACCTTCAGCGTCCAACCCGCAGCATTGGCCGCTTGGGTGAAGCCGCGCGCGACATCGGCGGTGGCGTCGCGGCAGCCGTTGGCAACGACGATGGCTTCGGCGTTTTGCGGGCCAGAGGCAAAAAGCGCGGTCAGACAGGCGCCGATGTAGCCGGCTTCGTTCGATGCCGGGATGATGACGCTAAGTGCGGGGGTCAGCATGTGAGGCAGCCTTTTGCCAAGGCTTGCCACCGTGGGTTATCATCGCCCAAGTGCCGCAACGCGCCCCAAGACCCCCATTTTCCGGGGCGATAGACATCGACAAAGGCGTTGAACGGCTGATCCGAAAGGCTTTGCCAGCCTGCCAGAAGTTCGGTGTACAGCGCGCCCATTTCGGGGGTGAAGTTGAAATGGGTGAAGAAGGCAGTCAGGGCTTCGTCTTCGGTCTGTGCGCCATAGCCGACAACGTGGCTGCCGCCTTCATACATCATCAATTTCAGGCCATGATCGGCGGCCACGCTGGCGTGGTAGGGCAGGGTTTCGGTTAAAAGCTGGGTCAGACTGTCGGCAGGATCGCCGGTGACAGAGCCGTTGCGCAGGTCTTGTCCGGCCAGCTTATCGGCCAGATCATAGCGGTGCTGCGCAAAATAGCGGTCGGCATCTGCGCCGCTAAGACCCTGATCTGTGGCGGATTTACGGGCGGCGTCGGCCGATTGCGTCAGCCAGTCTTTGACGGCGACGAATTTCTGATCCGCGCCCAGCATGGCGCTAAAATATCCGGTGACGGCATAGGCATCAAAGCTTTTGGCGGGGGGCGGCAGGCCTTCGGCGACCACCAGCGGCGCGTCAAGAATTTGTGTTTCCAGCCCAAGCCAGCCGGTTTGCACCGCAACAATGCGGGTCAGCCGCTGCGGCGCATCTTTGAACGCATCGGCCCAGATCGCCATGATTTGCGCGGCGCGTAGGGCGTAAAATTGCACCCATGCCTTGTCTTGGCCCCAGCGGGCCTTGGCCTGCTCTTCGGCCCAGCGGGCTTGGGCGAATTGCCAGTTCCAGACTTCGTTTGAATATTCGACATTGGCGGTCAGCGTCGGGTCAAGTTGATCATGCGCGATTGTGGCGTAGGTTTTCACCAGATCGTCGCTGGCCAGATGCGGCAGGGTGAACCATGGGTCGGCGTGCAATGTGTTGGCCAGCGCCACCATGATTTCGGCTGGAACACCGTTGCGGGCATAGCTGTAATCGGTGGGCAGCGGGCGGTCGGCGGTGTCGGCAAGCGTCGAGTCGTTGGTTTGCATCCAATCCATAAAGCGGATGCCCTTGACGCCACGAAGACGCGCCAGCCAGTCGGGGTTGAAGATTTGCCCCTGCGCCAGAAAATCGGCGCGGTCGGCTCGGGTGACGGTGATGTTGCGGATGGGATCGGCGGCGTCGATGGCGGTCAGGGTGATTTGCACCATGCCGTCGCCGGGGGTGTAATCAAACTCGATCCGGTTGGGTGCGGTGGACACCACCTGCGCGCGGCCGGAAACATCAAGGCTGCCCTTGCCCTGATAAGTCAGCAGATAGCGGCCCGCCACGCCTGCGGCGTCTGCGGGCAGATCGGTCAGGATAAGCGTGGTGATGCCGGTGATGTCGGGGGGCAGTTTGGTGGGCCAGCCGTTGGCGTCAAGCGCACCGGCGCGGGCAAGATCAGCCTCGGTCCAGCCGCCCCATTGGCCGGGCAGATGGCCGACCCAAGGCCGCGCGGTTTTCATCAGATCGATGAATGGCTGCTGCACCGACCAATCGTTGACGCCAGCAAGGCCAAGCGCAAGGTGGCGGTTGGTGATGGCGGGAAAGCTGGGCATGGCGGTGGTGGCGGTTTCGGTGGTGGCCGGAACGGGCGCGGGCGCAGCGGCGGATTTTGCGGGCGCCGGGTGATAGGCTTGCACCGTTTGCC
>Ga0255096_1000404_pt1 | contig 21022 bp, 17 predicted proteins | sample Colum_Atlam_RepA_2_FD_188563 | JGI IMG/M metagenome (GOLD analysis project Ga0255096, IMG submission 188563) | Freshwater microbial communities from Columbia River, Oregon, United States - Colum_Atlam_RepA_8d | ecosystem: Environmental > Aquatic > Freshwater > River | place: USA: Oregon... | reverse complement strand
ACACGACTCCGAGGCCTATCCCCCGCGACTTCACGCCCGATCCGGCCTGTTACGACGTGCTCGGCATGGCCAATATCGATCCGACATTTGCCGAGGCACAAGTGCAGGAATTCGTGTTGTACTGGCAGGATCGCAATGAAATCCACCGCTCGTGGAACACCAAATTCCTGCAACATGTGAAGTTCAAGTGGGCGCAGCAATCGCAGGTCGGCCAAAACCTGTTGGCCCGCATCACTGACCGCAGCTGGGCCGACTAGACAATAGAAGAGGTTTGCCGTTCACAGCTGCCGGGCTTGCTGGAATTTGCTCCAGTGGTCCTGTATCTGGCGCGCCAGAGTCATCGGGTCGAACGGCTTGATGATGACAGCATAGGCACCCAATCCGAGATATTCCTCGATTTCCTTCTGCTGCACCTTTGCCGTCATGAACAGCACAAGACGATGCTTGAGGTCGAGAATACTGCCGAGCGCTTTCAGCGTGGCGGGGCCATCCATCACCGGCATCATTACATCAAGCAGCAATACTTGTGGGTCCCATTCCACTGCTTTCGCCAATGCCTGTTGACCACTATCGCAACTTAGCACCTGCAACTTACCTACTTTCTCAAGTGCAACGCTAGTCACCATCCGTATCGACGGATCGTCTTCGACGTGTAGCACACGTTGTAGCTGAATCATCAGTTACCTCTTTCTTTGCGCCGGCAGCACCCGTTATTGAACCGGCGAACGGGCTGCAGCGTCACTGCGTTTATTGTAGCGGGAGTCTCACCCAGAAGCGCGTGCCGCGCGTCTGGTTTGATTCAAAACCTATCATGCCACCCATACGTTGCAACAACTGCTTGCAGATCACCAGGCCCAGCCCGGTGCCGCCTTTGCTACGGATGCTGGTGCTATCGGCTTGAGAAAACTTCTGGAAGAGCCTGTCGCGGAAGGCGGCAGGAATACCGGAACCACTATCAATGACACTGATTTCAACCTCATTGCCATCTAAACGATGCATGATAATTACATCGCTGTTTTTCGGAGAAAACTTGCAGGCATTCGACAACAGGTTAGTGATCACCTGCTCGAAGCGGATTGCATCGACCCTGACTGTTGCGGGGTCGTCACCCTGCCGCACCAGCGTTACTGCCAGTGGGCCGGCATAGCTCTGCATCGACTTGATGGCGGCATCCAGTAACGGCACCAGCGCATGGTCGGCAAAAACAAAGGGCATCTTGCCGGCAATCAGTTTTTCCATGTCGAGCAGATCGTTGATCAGTGTCGACAGTCGACGGCAATTGTGAGCTGCGACATCGACCATCTCCTGCATCGTCACCGGCACTTCGCCCATTACCCCACCCTGGATCAGGCTAAGCGCTCCGGCAATTGATGTCAGCGGCGTGCGCAACTCATGGCTGATGGTGGACACGAATTCGTCCTTCATTTTCTCCATACGCTTGAGCGATGTGATGTCCTGGATCTGCGTAACGAAATGCAGCGGCAGGCCGCGACTGTCACGCACCAGACTCACGGACAGCTGGGCATTGACAATTTCGCCCGTCTTTTTGAAATAGCGCTTTTCCAGTTGGTAATGGCTGATCTCGCCTTCAAGCGTCTGCCGCACCAGATCGAGGTCAGTGCCAAGATCATCGGTATGCGACAACTGCTGGAAATCCAGTTTCAGTAGCTCATCACGTGTGTAGCCGAACATGGCACACAGCGCATCATTGACCTCAAGCCATCGGCCGGATATCGACACCAGCGCTATGCCCTGTACTGCTGCGGAAAAAGCACGCTTGAAGCGCTCGGCATTCAGCCGCGCGGTTTCTTCTACCTTCGTCTGGGACGTGATATCGCGCATCACTACGACTGCTCCCACCCGCTTGCCGGTGGCGTCATGCATGTAGTCCCCGTTGCATACCACTAGCCTGTCCGGCTGACCCCTGGCACGGATCACCAGCTCTTTCTCAAGCACGGTTTCGCCGCGCAACACCTGGCTCACGGGATTGTCAGCCAGCGGCAGCCGATGCTTGCCGCCCGGCTGGTAAAGTTCGAAATACTCAGACCACTGCTGACGCGTGATCGATCCTGGATCGACTCCGTGCCAGCGCCGCGCAATCGAGTTCACGTGTTCGATGTTGCCATGACTGTCGGCGGTGATCAGACCATCGGGCAGGAATTCGAACAGGCGCGCGAGATGAGTTGCAACACCATGGCGCTGCTGGCTGAGATGGCGGGTTTCCATGCAGTACAGCACTTGTCTGGCGAGGCGGATAATCGCCTCCTGCTGGCTATCGGTGAGCCGCCTCGGCTGAGTATCCACAACGCATAAAGTGCCGTATGCAAAACCTTCCTTCGATATCAGAGGCATGCCGGCGTAGAAGCGGACAAAGGGTTCACCCAGAACAAGCGGGTTATCGGCGAAGCGCTCGTCCAGCAGTGCATCCTCCACTACCATCAGGCGGGGTTCGAGAATGGCGTGCGCGCAGAATGCTGTGTCGCGCTCGGCTTGAGAGGCTTTCAGCCCGCAGTGCGATTTAAACCACTGACGGTTGTGGTCAATCAGTGACACCAGTGCGATGGGGCATTCAGTAAATTGGGATGCGAGCCGGGCAAGGTCATCGAACTGAACCTCGGGCGGGGTATCCAGTATCTCGAGCCGATGCAGGGCATGCAGGCGCGCAGATTCATTGAGTGGCAATGGCGCTGACTTCATGGAGTTCACCGATTGGGTCGGCCCGACATAGTTATCTGTGAATGGTGCAATTCCAGTGTAATACAGAAATCCAGGCCGCTGTGTCACAATGCAAAGATGTGGAAATTTCAACCGGGGAGACAGGTTTGCCGGCCGGCCAAGACAAGAAAGAACTGCTGATACAAGAGAAGGTCCACTTGCTGTTTGGCGCGGTTCCCAGCAGCGTACTCGCCAATGTGGCTGGGGCAGGGCTCGCGCAGATCGTGTGCGATGGCCGCATCCCCGATGTGCGCCTCTATACGTGGACAGCACTTCTGTTGCTAGTCACCGCAGCCCGCTACTTTCACTACCTGCAATACAAGAGAGCAGCACCTGGAGCAAAGGATATTGCCGATTGGTTCATGCAATTTCGGGTTGGCGGCCTGATCGTGGCAGGCGTTGTCGGCAGTGCCGGGTTTTTGTTGTTCGACTACGACGACCCCACCTATCAGCTGGTGCTGGCACTGATGATAGTATGCAGCGCGTCGTTTGCCATCAGCACAATGTCACCCAGTCGCGAACTGGTAATGACCATCACCTTGCTCTTGCTGGGCCCGGTAACAGGCTCACTGTTTCTCTCCCATTCGGTCAATCAATTACCAGCGGTGTGGTTGATGCCTGTGACACTGGGAATGCTGCTGGTCAGTTGTGCGCGTATCAGCAGCAATATCGAGAGCAACATCATTCTCACGATCGAATCACAACAGCATGACAGGGACATGCAGAACTCCCAGCAACGACTGGCCCTCTTCTTCGACGAAACACCGCTTGCCGTGCTTGAATGGGAAGAAGACGGCAAGGTGCTGCAGTGGAATCCAGCTGCCGAGCAACTGTTCGGCTACACGCATATAGAAGCAGAGGGTGAAAAGCTGACGATGCTGTTGGCGTCAATGCGCTCACTGCACCGTCTTGAAACATTATGGGATGAAATGGCAAAGAGCCGCGACAGCATCCATCTCGTGATGGAGAACCGCAAGAAGGACGGTACGTTGCGACTGTGCGAGTGGTTCAACACTCCGCTTATCGACACCGATGGTCATGTAATAGGCATCATCTCACTCGTGCAGGACGTGACACAGCGCGAGGAGACCGACCACCTCAAGCAGGAGTTCGTGTCCATAGTGAGTCACGAATTGCGCACTCCTGTGACCGCCATCAAGGGCAGTCTGGGTATGCTGGTCAGTGGCCTGATGGACGACGACCCCAACACGATGCGCGAGATGCAACAGGTGGCGCTCGACAACACCAATCGCCTGCACCTGCTGATCAACGACATTCTTGATGTAGACAAGCTCGAATCAGGCCGCATGGACTACCGCTTTTCCGATAGCGACCTGCGTGAATTGGTACAGCAGGTGGTCACTGCCAATGAATCGCTGGCTCACCAAGCCGCCGTCACGCTGGTGTTTGTGCCGCCGGTTGACCCGGTAATGGCGCATATGGACCCAGACCGTATTTTCCAGGTCATCACCAATATCATCGCCAATGCCATCAAGTTCGCGCACCCCGGTTCCAACATCACCGTTTTACTTACGCCTACAAGCGGCTTTGTGAAGTTGTCCGTCAACAACATCGGAGAAGTGATTGCTGAGGCCGACCGGGAAAAACTCTTCACGAAGTTCTTCCAGCGCGATTCGTCGACCACGCGCGCCAAGGGCGGCACTGGCTTGGGCCTTTATATTTGCCAGAAGATCCTCGAAAGCCACTCAAGCCGACTCGATTTCGAGTCCAATGCCGCAGCGGGTACTACGTTCTTTTTTTTGCTGACCGCCACCGCAACGTGAAAAAGGCAATCCCATGAACACCACACCGCTCCCCATCACCGACATTCCCGCCGATCTGCGCAAGACCATCTATCCGCCGCCGTATGCTACCCAGGTACAGGGCCGCTCTCGCCGCCGCGTGGGTGACTACTTCGGTCTGGCCAACTTCGGCATCAACATGACAGAGATTGCACCGGGCTCGGTATCGGCACTGTTGCACAAGCATGCGAAGCAGGATGAGTTCATCTACATTATTGCCGGTACACCAACGCTGATGCTCGACGACAAGGAGTATCTGCTACAGCCAGGCGACTGCTGCGGCTTCAAGGCGGGCAGTACTATTGCGCACCAGCTGGTCAACAAATCCCAGACGACGGTGGTATATCTGGAAGTCGGTGATCGCTCGCTGGGCGATGTTGTCGAGTATCCGAATGACGATCTGTCATTGACACAGGACGCTGCCGGCGCCTGGTTGATTGCGCACAAAGACGGCTCGCCATACTGACGCAGCAAGCCGGGGCTGGGCTACAGCCCGAGCTCGGTCAGACCGGGATGCTCGGCCGGACGCGGGCCGAGCGGCCAATGGAACTTGCGTTCGCTCTCCTTGATCGGCAGATCGTTGATGCTGGCTCGGCGGAACTGCATCAGCCCATTGGCATCGAATTCCCAGTTTTCATTGCCGTAGGAGCGGAACCACTGGCCGCTGTCGTTACGCCATTCGTAGGCAAAACGCACGGCGATGCGATTGCCGGTATAGGCCCACAGTTCCTTGATGAGGCGATAGTCGAGTTCCTTTGCCCATTTGCGCTGCAGGAATTCCGCAATGGCGGCGCGCCCGCTGAAGAATTCAGCGCGGTTGCGCCAGTGGCTGTCGGGCGTATAGGCGAGCGCAACTTTCTCCGGATTGCGGTTGTTCCAGCCATCTTCGGCGGCACGCACTTTTTGTTTGGCGGTATCTTCGTTGAAAGGGGGAAATGGCGGGCGTTGTTCGGACATGTCTTGCTCGCGTTATTGGTTGGTTCAGTGCACGGTGTGGGGCAAGTATAGGTCCCTGCAACACGCCGTGAATACGTCCCTGTAGGCTCGCCTCGGCCATCCATGGCCTCAGACGGTTGCCGAGACCTATACTTGCACCACACTCTCTGACTACAACTCATGCCCACTCCCGATTCCACAGCACTCACACAGAAAGTCAAAACATGGGGCCGCGAACTCGGCTTCCAGCAGGTAGGTATTGCCGATGTTGATGTGAGTGCGCATTCAGCACATCTTCGCGCATGGCTTGGCAAGCAGTATCACGGTGAAATGGCCTACATGGAGCGCCACGCTGAGTTGCGCAGCGATCCAACACAGCTCGTGCCGGGAACATTGCGAGTGATTTCGCTTCGCATGGATTATCTGCCGGCAGATGTGCAAACCATCAGTGTGTTGCAGAATCCGCAGCAGGCTTATCTGTCGCGTTATGCGCTGGGTCGCGACTACCACAAGCTGATCCGTCGCCGCTTGCAACAACTGGCAGAGCGCATTGAAAAAGAAGTCGGCAGCTTCGGTCATCGCGCCTTTGTCGACAGTGCTCCCGTGCTGGAACGGGCCTTTGCTGAAAAAGCAGGTCTCGGTTGGATCGGCAAGAACACGATGCTGATCAACAAGCGTGCCGGTTCCTGGTTCTTTCTTGGCGAACTTTTCACCGATCTTCCGCTGGAACCTGATGTACAAGCCGACTTCCATTGCGGCACCTGCACCGCATGTCTCGACGTATGTCCCACTCAAGCCTTTGTTGACGCGAAGGTGCTTGATGCCCGCCGCTGTATTTCATATCTGACGATTGAACTGCGCTCATCTATTCCAGAGCAGCTGCGGCCATTGATGGGCAATCGCGTGTTCGGCTGTGATGATTGTCAGTTGTGTTGTCCCTGGAACAAGTTTTCATCGCCAACGAAAGAGCGAGACTTCACACCACGCCACAACCTGGATCAGGCGCAGCTGGTGGATCTGTTCAACTGGAGTGAAGAGGAGTTCCTGCACCACACAGAAGGCTCGGCGATCCGCCGCATAGGTTACGAGTGCTGGTTGCGCAATCTTGCCGTGGGACTCGGCAATGCGCCTCAGTCACAAACAATCGTTGCTGCACTTCTTGCGCGGCGTGAACACGCTTCGGCACTTGTGCGTGAGCATGTCGAGTGGGCATTGGAGCGGCAGTTACAGAAAACGCTGCTCTGAGCTCAGCCAAAGATCGCAACGTCCTCAGTAGTTGAGAACGGAAACAGCTGCGTGACCTTGGCTGTATCTAGCCCCAGTTGCTTGCGCAGCGCTTTGTGCACGTGGGCCGGCTTCAGGATGACACCACTGCTATCGGCCTTAAGTGTCTTGGTGTTGATTTTCATGGCGTTGTGGCCGCTGTCAGTTAGCCCAGCCACCCTGTTGCCGAACGTCGCATTTTTCTGCATCACCATCACGCTGCCAATGGGCCAGTGGTCTTTACCACCGCTGCTGTTGTAGAACGGTGTGCGACCGAAATCAGTGCCCATCACTACCACCACCCGATCTGCAATGCCGAGCTCTGCGGCATAGGTATAGAGGTAATCGAGCGCATCAGTGACGTTAGCCAACAGCGGTGACAACCGGTTGTCCTGATCATCATGAGTGTCGAATCCACCCTGGAATACATCAGCACTCACGGACATACCCGCCTTGAAGGATAGCAGACTCACCTGCAATTGCTGATGCAGCGTGGAATTCACATTGCCGGCGCGGCGCGACGGTTGCAGTTGGGACGTGGGCGGCAGCTGATCAGCAAAATCGGCAATCGCATCGGAACTGGTCAGGGCATCGACATACTGTTGCTCCAGCGCGCGCGCTCCTTCGGTGGTGGCAGCACTCTGGCTGCGGGCGCCGATATTGGCAGTATGCATTGCCACGATACGCTGCCAGTCACTGTCGGGCACATAGAGCTTGCCGCTCGCTTCCGCCACTGTTGGTTCAACCAGATTTTGCAACACGCTCATCGTGCCGAGTTGCGTGACACTGGTGGTGCCCTGGGTGGAGCTGAAGCCCCCGAAGTTGAGGTACGGCATCGGATGGCCGTTCTGATTCACTCCCGCAAACAAGGCAGTCAGCGTCGGAAAGCCTTCGGTATTGCGACCGCTCCAGTTATGCAAAACGCCCACCGTATGCGAGTTGGTTTGCGCATCAATACCGTTGATCACCAGGATGTCGCGGTAGTACTTGTCAAAGAATTTGGCATTTTGCGCAAAAGGTGCATAGGCAAGATTGCCGGCCTGTGCCGCAGGGGCAGTAGTGGCCCAATTGTTGATGATCTTGCTGCCGACATTGATCTTCGGATCGATAAAGCTGGTGACATCCAGTGCGCCGGTCAGCTGCACATTGATCAGGAACTTGCCGGTATAGGCGGTAGCGGCGCGAGCCGTATTGCCAATGCCGATCATCATGCCGGCGGCCCCAGCCGACGCCAGCCCTTGCAGGAAGCGACGGCGGTTGTAGGCGTGATTGCGATTCATCGTCGTCTCCGTTCTTATTCGTGCAGGTAGTCGTAGTGACTGAGCAAGTAGGCCATTACTACTGTCCAGCTTTGCTTGGTCAACAGCGGATCCTGCGCCTGCGGCGTCAGCCAGGCCGTGACCGGAGTGGTGTTGTAACGTCCGGTCGCCAACAACGGATTGCCGGGATATCCAAGCGTGCTGATAAATCCGATATCTGTCGACCAATCGCATGCCAGCGCTTTCTGTAGCAGCGACGGCGCGGCATTAGCGGCTTTGCGGCTCAGCCATGTCTGCACAAGCAGATCGTAGGAGGCGAGCACTTCGGGTGATGTTGCAGTGACGGTCTGCCCCAGTAGTTTGCCGTGCAATTCCACCAGCTTCTGTTTGATCAACGTCGCACCTGGCGTGGCAGCGGTGGAAGCAGATTTGACCGCTTCTATGTTGATTGCAGCCAGCGCCGGGTCAGCCGCCTGGTGTTTCGCTGCCAACGATGCAGTGACGGTGTAGTTGCCGGCCTGATCAGCAGTCAGCGGGAACGTGGCCGTACATGAACTGTAAAGCGTCAGCCGTGTGCTGCTGGTGACTGCAGCACAGTTGGCGAAGCTCGCAGTGCTGCCATTGACTGTTGTCTGCTGACCATTGGGCTTGGTGATGGTCAGCTTGTCGATGACGATGTTCTTGTCCTGTTTGCATGTCGTGGCGCTGCTGGCGTAATCGCAGGCGTCGTTCTGCAGGCTGACAACAACCTGATGCGCGCCCAACGGCAAATTCGCAGTCAGCGTGAACGGCTTGAAGTCGGTTTCGTTGATACTGGTCAGACTCTGCTGTGCGGCCTGCTCGGTCAGTGGCGTGATCAATGCCGAAAAGTCGCCGAACAGCAGGCGTTCTGTATCAGGCCGGATGAAATCACCGAGCACGATTGGACACGAAGACTCCAATGCATGTGCTGCTGCGACATTGTTCATCATCGGCGTCAACGCGCGGGCACGTGTCTTCAATGCAAATCCGTCAATACCACCATAGAAGGTGTTGTAGTCCTTTTCGAGCCCACTCAGCTCGACACCACTGGTGGCCACAATCTGGGCATTCCAGTTGAAGCCAGTTAATGCGTTGGTCTTGCGCGCAAGCTGTTCTGGCGTTAGCAGCTTTTCACCGGAGACGACTCCGAGTGCTCGCGCGCTGCCTTGCAAAGCAGTCACCTGTGTACCATCGAGTTTTTCTGCGCGGTACCAGGCACTGAGCACCAGATCAGCCAGCAGCGCTTTCACTGACATGCCCGATTTCACAAACCGGTCCGCCAGCGCTTTTATCTCTTCCTGTTGCGATTCATAGGCCAACAGCCGCGCCTTGTAGTTGGCGTCTTCAATGGCTTCAGGTGCCGTCAGCAATTCCGCTCCTATTACAGCCGGCCACCAGAATCGCACCGTGGCAACCGAGAAGCGGTCATCTTTGGCGATCTGTTGTGCCAGCCACTGCAGCGAATTGCCGCTGCCCGCAGTGCTGCCTTCGAAACCAGGAGCACGCATATCGCGATACCAGGTGTCGCCGGTCTTATAGAGGCCGGGACCGGTCGTTGTCGATTTGTAGGTGCGATCGAGTGAATCAGTGCCGTTGACCGTTACGCGATAGATGCCGTTGTCGGCGTAATCCTGGAACGTGCCTGCCACTGGATCCAGCACACTATGGCATACAGTGCAGGCCGGATTGTTCATGGTCGGATTCTTGGTGTCGGCCAGCGCCACCGGATCAGTGGTGCGCTTGGCGAGTGCTTCGATATCAACACCCAGGAAGTGGAGATAGGTCCAGCGTGCGCGGGCACGATTGCGGTTGGTTGCAGTGGTTGGATAGCGGCTGAGAAAGGACTTGCTGCTGATGACGCCGGCATGCGGATACGCAATGACCAACTTTGGCGGCGTGGTGATGCGAGGCAACGCAGCACCAGACACGGTTTGCAGCACCGTGCCCGTATCACGCAAATAATAGGTGGAGATCCGGCCAGGCTTGAAATCCGTGGCGGCAGCACCAGCCGGGAAAGTGGCGGTGCCGCCCACCAGCGGATTCAGCACGGCGGTCAGCATGTCGTAGTCGGCTGTGACTACCTCCGAATACGGTTTGTTCTGTTCCACCACGTAGGCGATGAGTTCGAGCGGAGCCTCGACTGCGCTGTAGTTGATCTGGTTCACGAACAGGGTTAACAGTCCACGATCAACAGCGCTGCCCTGATCAGCCTTGTCTTTCAACCGCCAGTACTCGGCGTTGAGTGCAGGGAAGCAGGCAACACAGTCATCCATGAGGTTGAAATCTTCATTGCCACGCAGGAACAGACGGTCATCAGCACTGTCCTTAAGGAACCGGTGAAAGTGCTCGCCTTGCATCATCAGCATCAATACCTGTTTGAGCGTTACATCGCCCCCGGTAGCAACTGCTGCTGTTTCTGCAGCAGTGGGCAGACGTCCCACCAACAGCAACGCGGCATCCCGCAGGGTATCGGCAGAGTTCTGCAGAATCACACCGTTGAACAGCGCCTGCGCGTCAGGTTTTCCGCTGCTGCCGGCCCCATCGATCAGATCCAGCAGCGTTGCCATCTTCTGGTAATCACTGCTACCCGCTGGCAGCTGCATACCGCCGATATGGCCTTTGCCACCGCTGACCTTGGCCAGCACATAGTCGTAACCACCGGCACCGAGCTGCTGGTAGAAGGTCTTGAACAGGTCGAAATTCTTCTGATCGAGAGCGTCATCCTTGATGAATTGCAGCCGGCTGCTTGAGGCGGCCCCGCCGGCGACATGGCATAGGGAGCACTTTGCCAGCACGATAGAGTCAAAGATCTGGTCGTTGAAGTAGCTGCCAGCAGTCACCGTGGCTGCGGTGAAATCAAACATGGCCGGGCTGGTGCTATAGATAAGTGCGGAGCCAACGGCGGGGGCATAACCGATGAAGATCCGGTGCTGGCCAACAGTGGCGATACTGCCGGAATGGATTGTGAGGGTCTGGCTTGACTGCAGTACCACATCGTCCTGAACCGGCTGCAGTTCCACCACCTTGCCCGACCAAGGTAGCCAGCTGCCGCTGGCCGTCAGCATCGAGTACTTGCCGCCATACCATTCGACGACAAACACATCACCCTTCTTGCCGACATGTGCCGGATCGGGTGTCAGACTGCCCCGCAACAGGACGGCCTGGTTTACAGCAGCGGAGGCCTGCCAGCTGCGGCCGCCATCAACACTGAGGCCAACCGACAAAACGGCCGCATAGGGCTTGCCATCGGTAGCACCAACAGTCAGCGGTGCCAGCCCGTCAGTAACGGCAAATGCAGCACTGGCTGCCAGTAATAAAAGGGGAATCCAAGTCCAGCGCCGCAACATGCAGCCTCCGGGAATAATATTGTTGTTATGTACTGTATAGCTGTTCGGCCCAGCTTTCGTTCACATTATTTCCCGAATTATTGAATCAAGTCACGAAAATAATCGCCTGGGCCGATTTTTCCTGCTGTACCAAGGCTGCCGGCATCGCTGCGTTTATTTCGGCGCCACCGTCAGCTCGCCCACTTCAACCCTGACTACCTGCACGAAGGTACCCGCGTTGATAGGGGTTTCAGCGCGTACTTTCCAGTCTACTCCAGATAGACGGTGAGCTGAATAAAGGGTGGGTGAAACGGCAGCGTCAAGCACAAAACTGTGGCCGATGAAGTCGCCCTTCACTTCGTGGGTAGTTCCGCTGTTTTGCATGCGCTTGAGCGGGTTCCACAGCGTTACAGCGAAGACCACGGTGAAAAACGCCACACTGGCACAGGCAGCCACTACCGAACCCGGCAGTACGCCGATGCCGATCAACGCCCCACTGACAATGCAGGCAAGCCCGAGAAAAAACAGGATGAATACCGCAAAACCGAACACGGCGACCTCAATCACCAGTAGGCCAAAACCCAACACGATCAACAACGTATAGAAATTGTCGGTAAACCAGCTCATGCCTTGCCCCCGTCCTTGCCCCCGTCCTTGCCCCCGCCATGTTGGTTGTTCAGCGTATTGATGATGGTCATCGCCTGCGCCACGACAGAAGAGGCATCAGTGGCGCCATCCGGCAACAGCACGACGGTACTTTGCCTGGCGATTGCCTCCTTGGCCGCAATCGCCTTGGTGGCCAGATCAAGCTGGATGGCTTTCTGGCCGGCATCGGTTACGGCAGCCTCGCCGATCTTATGCAGCGCTTCGGCCTGCGCCGCGGCTACGGCCAGAATAGCCTGCGCCTCACCCTGAGCCCTCAGCACCTGCTGCTCTTTCTGGCCCTCAGCCGCGAGTACCACCGAGGCTTTTTCGCCTTCGGCGCGATTGATAGCAGCCTGGCGATCGCCTTCCGATTCGAGAATCTGTGCGCGTTTGACGCGCTCGGCTTTCATCTGTGCTTCCATGGCGTCCATGATCGACGCCGGTGGCACGATATCCTTGATCTCGTAGCGCATCACCTGAATGCCCCACGCAGCCGACGCTTCGTTGATGGACGCTACGATATTGGTATTGAGACGCTCGCGTTCTTCAAAGGTTTTATCCAGCTCCATCTTGCCCAACTCGGACCGCATCGTGGTTTGTGCCAACTGAGTGACAGCAAAGATGTAATTGTCGACGCCGTAGGTGGCCTTGTAGGGATCAAGCACTCGGAAATACAACACTCCGTCGACAGACAGTGAAATGTTGTCCTTGGTAATACCGCCCTGGCTTGGCACATCGATCGCCTGCTCTTTCAACGAGCGGTCGGCCGCGATGCGGTCGATGAATGGAACAATGAAATTAAGGCCCGCCTCCTTGGTGCTGTTGTACTTACCGAAGCGCTCCACCACATAGGCACGGTTCTGCGGCACAAACTTGATGCCGGACTTTAGCGTCACGATTACAAGCAGCAGGATTATGCCGGCGGGGCTGAAAATGATGCTGAGCAAACTTTCCATAATTGTCTCCTCTTTGGTCTCCGTTTTGTTGTTGGTGGCCCAGAGGCCAGCATCCATCAATAACACAAGGCAGTGGCAGCAGCCAATTTTTCCGGGGGGCCCCCGCGCCTTCTGACGGTAACTCCTTTGCTATACTGCGGCGGTTTTAATCGGAACCTTAACGAATGTCATCCTCCTCCATAGCCAGCATTGCCTCCTCGCGCCGGAACATCCTGGTGCTGTGTCTCGCCTTCATCAGCGGCTTCATCATCATGGCAATAGAGCTGCTCGGTGGCCGCATTCTGGCACCCTATTTTGGCAGTAGCATCTACGTGTGGGGCAGCATCATCACGGTGTTCATGCTGTCGCTGTCGATCGGCTATCTGCTCGGCGGCCGCTTTTCGCTGCACAATCCGCGCTTGTCACTGTACGGCTGCTTCTTCGCCGCTGCTGCTGCACTGTTGTTGCCGCTGGTGCTGTGGGGCGACGCCATCATGGAAGCGATGTTCCTGCGCATCGAAGACCCGCGCTATGGCTCGCTTGTGGTCTCGATGCTGCTGTTCTTCCTGCCCACGGCCGTGATGGGCATGATCGCGCCCTATTCAGTGCGACTATTGGTGGTTGATCACGAGCGCAGCGGCCATATCGCCGGCACACTGTATTTCATTTCCACCCTTGGCAGTGCGCTCGGCACATTGGCAACGTCGTTCTACATGGTGCTGTGGTTTGAAGTGAACCAGATCCTGCTGACAATGAGTGTGATGTTGGCGCTTTCAGGCATCATTGCCATCAGTGCCGGCCGCAAAGTGATTAAGGCCGCACCGGTCTCTATCTGAAGCCAGCGGGTTCTGTTTCAAACGTTCTGTAACAAGAGTTCTGCCAAGAGAGTACCCTCATGACAATCTCCCTCCTCCGCTGTGTAGCTGCCGCCTCCACGCTGTTGCTGACCGCCCTGCTGCCGGCGGCTGCATCCGCGCAATCCGGCACACTGAATACGATCCATCAGGAAAAGTCGTTGTACCGGAACATCCTGGTGACCGAAGACGACGTGCGCCGCTGTATGCGTTTCACGATCACCGAACTCGGCGGCCAGAATCAGAGCTGTCACTCTCTCGACAATCCCGACAAACTGGTATTTCCCTACGCCAAGATGGTGCTCACCAGTTTGCTGGTGCAGGACAATCCGGGGCGCATCCTTATCATCGGCCTCGGCGGCGGCACGCTGGTGCACACCTACAGCACGCTGTTCCCACAGGCAGAAATCGTGGTGGCCGAAATTGACGAAGCAGTAGTGAGCGTGGCGGAGGAATACTTCGACTATAAGAGCACCGACAAGATAAAAACCGTTACTGAAGACGGTCGCCTGTACATCAAGCGGGCCAGCCTGCGTAATGAGAAATTCGATGTGGTGATACTTGATGCTTTCAACGGCGACTACATTCCCGAGCACTTGATGACAGCGGAATTCTATGAAGAAGTGAAGAAACTGTTGCCGGCAAACGGCATGGTAGTAGCCAACACCTTCTCCAGCAGTCGCCTCTACTCCGCTGAATCACAAACCTACGCGCAAGTGTTCGGCAAGATCTTCAACATCCGCATGGCCAACACCGGCAACCGCATCATCGTCGCCTCGCAACAACCGCTGCCCGACAAAGCCACCCTCGAACAGCGCGCCGCGGCGATGGGTGACCGACTGCTGAAGTTCGATGTGAAACCAGCCGAGATGATTCAGTACATCAAAACCGAACCGGACTGGGATACCGAGGAACGCGTCCTGACGGATCAGTACTCGCCGGTAAATCAGCTCAACAACTGAAGCAACACAAAAAAGGGCGGAATATCCGCCCTTTTTAGTTACTACTCCTGCCTTACCAGATCTTCACCCTCTCTTCCGGCGCCAGATACAGCTTGTTGCCCGGTTGCACATTGAAGGCCTGATACCACGGTTCGAAATTGCGCAGCACGCCGTTGGCGCGGGCTTCGCTGTGGGAATGCGGATCGGAAGTGAGCCGCACTTCAAGATTTTCTTCGCGATACAAGCGCCGCCACACCTGCGCCCAGCCGATGAAGAAACGCTGGTCTCCGGTGAAGCCGTCGATCACTTCGTCTTCCTGTCCATTGAGCGACATCTTGTAAGCGCGGTATGCCACTGCCAGGCCGCTGAGATCGCCGATGTTTTCACCGAGCGTGAAGTCGCCGTTGAGGAACTTGCCCGGCAATACTTCAAACTGGTTGTACTGGGCGACGAGTTTGTTGGCGCGTTCGGAAAATGCGGTTGCATCAGCTTCAGTCCACCAGTCGCGCAGATTGCCATTGCCGTCGTACTTGCGGCCCTGGTCATCGAAGCCGTGACTGAACTCATGACCGATAACGGCGCCGATGCCGCCATAGTTCACCGCATCATCAGCGGCCACGTTGAAAAACGGTGGCTGCAGAATGGCGGCGGGAAACACCACCTCGTTCATCGGCGGATTGTAGTAGGCGTTAACGGTGTAGGTAGTCATGAACCATTCGTCGCGATTGATCGGCTTGCCGAGTTTGTCGATTTCGCGCTGATGCTCTACACGGCGTGAGCGCATCACGTTGCCCACCAAGTCTCCCGGTTCCACGGCGAGGGCCGAGTAATCTTTCCAGCTGTTGGGGTAACCGATCTTGGTGTTGAACTTCGCGAGCTTTTCCTGGGCAGCGGTCTTGGTTTCCGGTGTCATCCACTCGAGTTCGTCGATGCCGCTTTTGAAGGCCGCGCGCAGGTTTTCGATCAGCTGATCCATGCGCAGTTTCGATGCTTCCTGGAAGTGTTGTTCGACATAGAGCTTGCCCACCACTTCGCCGAGCGAGCTGTCGATGGCACCCACGCCACGCTTCCAGCGCGGCTCCAGTTCGGTCTGGCCACCGAGCACCCGGCCTTCGAAATCAAACTGCGCCTGCACAAAGGCGTCACTCAGATAGCCGGCGAAGGCATCCACCGTTTTGAAAGTGTAATAGTCCTGCCACGCTTGCAGCGGCACCTGCTGCCAGATTTGCGCAAAGGTTTCGATAAAGCTCGGTTGCTGTACCACAAAGCTGGTTTCACTCACGCCCAGCCCTTGCAGCAATGGCTGCCAGTTGATGCCGGCGGCACTGCTGGCGAGATCGTCGAGCGTCATCTTGTTGTAGGTGAGCTCGGCCTGGCGGTTCTTCACGCGATCCCAGTGGGCTTCAGCGATGCGGGTTTCGATATCCATAATCGACTCAGCGGCGGCGATTGCCCTGTCGTAGCCGGCTAGCGACAGCGCCTTGGTGATATAGGTGGCGTAGGCGGTGCGGGCTTGCTGATGGCTTTCGTTGTCGGTGCTAAGGTACCAGTCGCGGTCGGGCAGACCGATACCGGATTGCGTGATGTAGGTGATGTACTGGTCAGACTGCTTTTCGTCGTTGTTGATATAGATGGCGGCCGGGATCTGCACGCCGATGCGGTTGAGCTCGGCCGACAGCACCAGCAAGTCATCCTTGCTGACCACTGCCGCAATCTGCGCCAACGTAGAGCGGATCGGCTCTGCCCCCAGCGTTTCGAGCACTGCCACATCCATATAACTGTTGTAGTAGTCGCCCACCTTCTGGCTGTCGCTGCCGGCTGGGGCACCTTCGGCTGCAGCGCTTTCGATGATGCTGCGCAGGTTGGCTTCAGCTTCATCGGCCAGCACGGAGAAGGCCCCGTAGTTGGATTTGTCTGCCGGGATCGGGGTATCGCGCAGCCAGATGCCGTTCACATGGCGGTAGAAGTCATCGCCGGCGGCTACGGCCGGGTCGAAGTTCTGTTGTTCAACGCCGGAACCGAGCACCACTGGTGCCGTTACCTCGGGAGTGGCCGGCGCGGCAGTGTCTGCCGGTGCCTCAGGGGCCGGACTGCAGGCGGTGAGCGCCAGCACTATTGCAATGGGCAATAAGGCCAAACGAAACATGGGTTTACCTCTCAGTTGAATGTCATTCAATGGCGTCGAGCACTTCGATTTCCGCCGGCCCGGCCATGAAGCCGCCGAAGGTAGCCGGGATGGCCAGATAGTGCGGGGTGTTGCGGTGTGCGGCAAGCGCGGGAGCGTCGCGGTATTGCTCCATCACCGTATAGCTACCCACCACGTCCTGTGAGCGGTGCAGGCCGAAATACACTACCCCCGGCTCGCTATTGCGTACAGTTTGCTGGAACTGGCGGAAGGCGACCTCAAACGCAAGTGTTTGATCTGGCTTAATTTTTAATCTTGCAATGACACCTACTGGCATAAGGCCACCATCTGCTACTGAAGTTTTTGGGGTGTTGGTCGTTATAACGAGTATCGAACAAATCCCCGCCAGCGGGCAATTCAACCCTGCAGTCAACGGTGCCGCATGCCAGCCAACAGCGCTATTGAAAAAGTCTTTCTCGACGAGTTGTACGGCATGGTGGCCGACAACTCGCTGATCCTGCCTACGCTGCCGGAAATGGCGCTACGCATCCGCGACCTGGCCGAGGACGATGACACCTCGCTGGCCGACATCAGCAAGGCCATCTCCAGCGATCCAGCGCTGGCCGCTCGCGTGGTGCAAGTGGCCAACAGTCCGGCCTTCCGCACCCGCACCACCTTCAATTCGGTGGACATGGCAGTGAAGCGGCTCGGCGGCAATATGATCAAGAACATCGTCACCTCCATGGTGATGGAGCAATTGTTCCAGTCCACCACGGAAGTCACCGATCGCAAGCTGCGCAATTATTGGCATCACGCCACCGAAGTGTCGCAACTGGCAATGGAAATAGCGCAGTTCCACCGGCATCTGGCGGTGGACCAGGCCATGCTGGCCGGCCTCATTCACGACATCGGCGTGCTACCCATCATTTCGTTGGCGGAAGAGTTCCCCGAACTGCTGCGCAACGAAGCCCAGCTTGACCGATTACTCCGCAATGCCCATACCGCAGTAGGCACTGCGATTCTCAAGGACTGGCACTTCAGCGACGAAATGATTGCCGTGTGTGAACATCACGAGGACCTGCAGTATCACACTGAAGGCCCAGCCGAGTATGTTGAGCTGATCATCGCCGCCAATATGCTGAGCGGCCACAAGAAAGCCGATATGGCCGCCATTGCAGAGATGAGGGACATCCCTGCCTTCGACAAGCTGGGGCTTGCCGATCTGTCGGCTACGCTGGCGCAGAGTGCCTGAGTGATGATGACTGCTGGGCGCACACGCGGCTTCGCAAAGGCCGCCACGCTGACTGCCTTGCTACACGCATTCGCCTGTGCGTGGGCGCAACCGACACAGCCGACCATGCCCACCACCGCGGCCGCTGCCATTGTCACACTGGTGAATGAAGCCGATGCTGCGATCAGCCAAACGCGTTACGACGTCGCCGCCGCTCAGCTTACCGAAGCGTACGATCTGCTCACCGCCGCCAACGACACGGGGCTTGAACACCTGGTACTGAACTCACTCGGATCACTGTATTACGCCAGCGATCAGCCAGTGCTCGCCGGCGATTATTACCGCCGGCTTATCACGCTCGACGAACAGCTCGGCGATGACGTCGCGTTGGCAATCTCGACTTTCAATATGGGTCATGTGGCCGCTTCGCAACAACAATTCACCGACGCCGACCAACTGTTCCGCCGCTCGCTGACGATCAGCCAACAACTAGGCGATGCCAGCGGTGCGGCCTATGCGTGGAAGGCACTCGGCGTAACCGCCCAAGCCGCCGGGCAACTGCCACAGGCAGAAGAGTGGCTCTTGAATGCATTGGCGCAATTCATTGAACTCGGCGACGATATCCAGCAAGCAGCCGTGTTGCGCAACCTCGGTGATGTAGCACTGGCGCGCCAGTTACCCCAGGAGGCGCTTGCCTACTATCAGCAGGCCTTGCCACTGTTGCGTAGTGCCGGCCTCAACAGCGCACTGATCCGCACCTATCGCGGACTAAGCCAGGCCTTCGAACAATTGAATGACTACCAGAATGCGCTGGTTTCGCAGCGCCAGTACGACGCCATGCTGCAAGAGGAACTGCAGCAGCAAAGCAGCAACACCACCTTGCAACTGCGCGAGCAACTCGACCTGCGGCGCTACATCGATGACAACAACCGGCTTGCGCAAGAAAGCGCCGAACAACAGGAACTATTGCAACTGCAACTGTTGGCCATGGCATTGGGCGGTAGTTGTCTGATATTGCTCGGCATATTGCTCTGGCGCGGCATGCGCACCGAAAAAATCCTGCACAACCTTGCCACCACTGACGAACTGACCGCACTGATGAATCGTCGCGCCATCTTCGATCGCGGCCGGCAGGAATGGCAGCGCGCGCAGCGCTACAACCAACCGGTTAGCTGCCTCGCATTTGATGTTGACCACTTCAAATCAGTCAACGATACCTGGGGTCATGCGATGGGCGACACCGTATTGAAGATGATCGCAGCGACCTTGAATGACATGCTGCGCCAGACCGACAGCCTGGGGCGCATCGGCGGCGAGGAATTTCTGCTGGTGGCCGCGAATACGGATCTTGCGCAGGCACAGGCGATGGCTGAACGTATCCGTCAGCGTGTCGCCGAACTGGACGTCGTCGGACTCAATGGCCGGGCCATCACGGTGAGCATCGGTATCGCTGGATATCGGCATAATCTTGACTTCGACCAATGTGTTCATCGCGCCGACAAGGCGCTGTATCAAGCCAAAAACAGCGGCCGCAACCGCTGCGCGCTCTACCATTCCAGCATGGAGCAACAAGCGCTATCTGCCGTGCGGCAATCACCGCACTTGCAACCGGTGTAGCTCCGCCAGGCCTCGATCGTGCATGACGCATGCGGCAAGGCCGACCAACAACTGCCTAGCTCGCCGGCCCAGTGATTACGCGCCCCTCTGCTGCACGATAAAGTCGATCGTTGATGGCTCGCCCCAAACCGTTGGGCGGCAACTGATGGGTGAGGATATGCGTACACCCCGCCTGATCGAGTTCACGCATTCCCTTGAACAAACCGGCAGCCATCGTCTCCGCCGTATGACCAAGATCGAAGCGCACAGCCGCCAATGATTGCACTCTCGCCATTGAGGCGGAGGGCAACAGCAAACCCAACCGCTCATGCCGGAATTGCTGCGCAATGCTTTCGACGTTGGCGTCATCGGCCAGCAACAACATGCGGGCACGCGGGCTGTAATGCTTCAACAGCATGCCGGGGGCTGGCTGAGCATGGTCGGCAGACAATACCGCCTCATTGGGTAGCAGCACTTCACCTATCACCGCTTCGATTGCTTCGAGCGCCACGCCCCCGGGTCGCAGCAGCGTGGGTAACTGGCACAGGTTGAGGATAGTGCTCTCGACTCCGATGCGGGTTGATCCGGCATCCAGCACTGCATCTATGCGACCGTCCAGATCATCAAGCACCAACTGTGCCGTGGTGGGTGACGGCCGTGAAAAGAGGTTGGCACTCGGGGCGGCGATCGGAGTGCCGCTGGCCTCAATCAAGGCCAGTGCTACCGGATGCGCAGGCACACGGACAGCCACCGATGGGCCATTGGCTGTGACATCGGCCGGCACGCAGGCCAGCTTCGGCAACACCAGTGTCAACGCACCCGGCATGAAAGCGGCGGCAAGTGTGGCCACGATGGTCTCCACGCCGCGCAAATCCGCCACCTTTGCAAACTGCGACCAATGCGCCACATGCAGGATGAGCGGGTCGGTACTCGGGCGCTGTTTGGCCGCAAAGATCTTGCGCACAGCCAGCGCATCAAGCCCGTTGGCACCTAGCCCATAGACCGTCTCGGTGGGGAAGGCAACAAGCCCACCACGCCGGATGATCGCAGCAGCGTGTTCAATTGCCGCTACGGTGGGGATGTCGGCACTGGAAAAGAGGTGCTGCGTTTGCATGGACCTGCACATTGATTGGCGGGGAAAACTCGCCGGCTAGTGTAGCGTTTGACTGTTGCCACCTTCCACGACAACGGCCGCAAAATTATTTGCAAATGGCTGTAAATCTGCTGCTTGAACCAAATGCTCAATCCGTAAGCTCCCCCGTCAAGCAGACACTTCAAAACTAGAACGATCGGCGTGTTGTTGACGATATTCGTTGGGTGTCAGGTCGTTCAATGAGTCGTGTGGTCGTTGCTCGTTGTAATCGAGCGTCCAC
>Ga0255096_1000403_pt1 | contig 21091 bp, 16 predicted proteins | sample Colum_Atlam_RepA_2_FD_188563 | JGI IMG/M metagenome (GOLD analysis project Ga0255096, IMG submission 188563) | Freshwater microbial communities from Columbia River, Oregon, United States - Colum_Atlam_RepA_8d | ecosystem: Environmental > Aquatic > Freshwater > River | place: USA: Oregon... | reverse complement strand
ACGCCCATGTGGCCGAGACCACCGAGTCCAACGATGCCAACCTTCTGGCCTTTCTCCACTTTCCAGTGGCGCAGCGGTGAATACAGCGTGATGCCGGCACAAAGCAGCGGTGCGGCAGCGGCGGTATCGAGATTGGCAGGAACGCGCAGCACGTAGTTTTCATCCACCGTGATGCGTTCGGAATAGCCGCCGAAGGCAAGCCCGCCATGCTTGGTATCGCGGGAGTTGTAGGTGAACGTCATGCCATTGTCGCAGTACTGCTCCAATCCTTCGGCACACGACGTGCACGCGCGGCAGGAGTCGACAAAGCAGCCAACGCCTACCAGATCTCCGGTCTTGAATTTGGTCACTGCAGTACCAACCGTCCCGACACGGCCGATGATCTCGTGGCCAGGCACCATTGGGTAAATCGAACTGCCACCCCACTCGTTACGGGCCTGGTGAATGTCGGAATGGCAGATGCCGCAGTAGAGGATGTCGATGGCGACATCATGTGCAAGTGGCGCGCGGCGCTCGATCGTGAGCGGTGCAACAGCAGAAGTGGCGTTGGTGACGCCGTAGGCCAAGGTGGTCATCGGAGAACTCCGGAGAAATGAGGCAATTGCAGACGTATAGCGCAGCATTATCGCAGGCTTTACTGTTATGCAGTGGCATCAAAGACCTCAGCGAACGGCCCCCGCAGCCTTGTTATGAACCGGCATTTGTCCCGGCAACCACCGCGCCGATAAGTCGACCGCGCCCACTTGTGCGCCTCATTTCAGACCGCAATAGCGGCCTCGTCGCCTCAAGAACAATCGCCCCTCGATCGGGAATCATGCATTTCCCGACGATTATGGTTGACTTGAACGCGGCAGACCTGTACGGTGCCGCCCAGCTCGAAAAAGCGCACACGTATTTACCGTCCCCCTTCGTACTTCCCGTAGCAACATTCCGCAATCTCGATCCGAAGCAGTAGTTCAGGTTTTTATCCAGCACATTTTCCGGCAAATCCCAGGCTCTTACAGGCCTGATTACGTTACCAAAATCACCAAATAGAAAGGTTCTATCATGTCCAATAAAGTTACCGGCACCGTAAAATGGTTCAATGAAGGCAAAGGCTTTGGCTTCATCGCACGTGAAGGCGGCCCAGATGTGTTCGCACATTTCAGCGCCATCGCAATGCCGGGCTACAAAACCCTGGCCGAAGGCCAGCGCGTTGAGTTCGTTGTTACCCAGGGCCAGAAAGGCCCACAGGCCGAGAACATCGTAGCTATCTAAGCTGCAGTTCACGCCAAGACAGAGCAAGCGGCAACGCTTGCTCTTTTTTTTGCCCGAATTTTGGCTAGCCACGGCACAACCGCAACCGCAACAAGTCTGCCCAAGATGCATTACAGTTATGACTGGCAGTCTTGCCACGCGGGAGACACATGAAGAAATATACCCAGCCGCTCACCGATGATGAACTTGAAGATCTCGAAGACCTGCTGCTCGATCGCTACGGTGAGGACGAGGAGCCGGAGGAAGGCCGTGATGAAGGCATTTTCCTGCTCGACGAATTGGATGGCTTCATCACTGCGCTGGTAAGCGGTCCGGTGGCGGTATTGCCGCCGGTGTGGCTTCCCGTCGTCTGGGGCGACTATCCGCCGCTGTGGAAATCACGCGACGAGATGGACTACTTTATGGGCCTGCTGCGGCGCTACCAGAACGAGGTTGCCAGCCTGCTGGCGCAGCACCCGGAATCATTCGAGCCACTGTATTCCTGGTACGAAATTGACCGTAAACGCTACGACATCGTCGATGACTGGTGCGAAGGCTATATGCGCGGTGTGCATGTGCTGGGTTCCCACTGGGAAGACAATCACCCGCAGGCCACCGAACTATTGGCGCCGATTCGTGCGTTCTGTCATGAAACCGAGTGGCGAGGCCACGAAGCCGAACCCGCCGAAGGCGATGCGTTGCGCACTGCAATCGTGCCGAATGTGCGCTCTCTCTACCGTTACTGGCAAGAAAATCGCGGTGGTGCGCCGCGGCAATCGGACGCTGTGCGGTAGCGTTAGACCAGACTGCGCTGAATCTGAGCAGCGCTCGACGCCATCATAAAGACACTTCGCATTGCTACTGACAAGCAGGAAAGTGCCAGCACCTCCAAAAAGAAAGGGGCCCGAAGGCCCCTTTCCGTGAATGGCAGTTCCAGTGGAACTGTCAAAAGACAGTGGTTTTCACTCAGAAGAAGAAGTTACTCCTCTCGTTGCTATAACCCGTATCCACTTGGAACCTACACATGCCACTAGACATTGGATCACCTCCTCACCTGCGTTGTTGAACATGGTCAAAGGCTAGCCAAGCGACAGGCAACCTGTCAACGAATCTTTACCGGGCTTTATTCCAGTGCTGCAAACCTTCCGGTACAGTGCCGCGCAACACTGTTCTCCGTGGAATGCCGTCATGAAAAACCGTCGACAGCTCGCTGCCTCAATCGCAACACTTTTCTTTTCATTGCACGCTGCGATTACGCTGGCGCAAGCACCGCAACTCTCAGCTGAACGACCAACGCTGGTGATTGCCATCGTCGTTGACCAGATGCGCTACGACTATCTCGCGCGTTACGGCAGCGAATTCAACAGCGGCCTCAAGCGGCTGCTTGGCGAAGGGGCTGTATTCACCAATGCCAACTACGAAGCAGCTCCTACCGTTACGGCAGTCGGCCACTCGACGATACTCAGCGGCGCCACTCCATCGGTCAGCGGCATCGCCGGCAATACCTGGTACGAACGCAGCGAAGGCAAAAATGTGCAGAGCATCACCGATGAAGGCGTAATGCCGCTTGGCGGTGGCAGCGGTGCTTCGCCGAAGCGACTACTGGTATCTACTGTGGGCGATGAACTGAAAATTTCCGGCAAGGGCGGCAAGGTGTACGGAGTTTCATTGAAGGACCGCAGCGCCATCCTGCCGGCCGGTCGCATGGCCGACGGTGCCTTCTGGTTCAATGCCGACACGGGCAATTTCGTCTCGAGTAGTTGGTACTTCGATGCGCTGCCCGCCTGGGCGGAACGCTTCAACAACGAACACCATGCCAACCGCTACGCCGGCCGCGAGTGGATGGGCACGAAACTGCCGTCCGCCACCGGCGCTGAACTTTATGGTGAACTTGATGCCACACCGTTTGCCGATGAACTGGTCCTCGACTTTGCAATGACGGTGCTGACAGAGGAGCAGCTCGGCAAGGATGCGCAGACTGATGTCCTGTCGGTCAGTTTCTCCGCCATGGATTACGTGGGCCATGCAAGCGGGCCCGATACCGCGAAAATGCATGACATGGTGCTCACCATCGATGACAAGGTCGGCAAGCTGCTGGCCGCTGCCGAGAAGCAGGCTGGTCGCGGCAAGGTGCTGGCAGTATTTACTGCTGATCACGGCGTGTCGCCAGTGCCGGAAGAAAACCTGCAGAAGCAATTGCCGGGAGGCCGCTACAACGCCCAAACCGAAAGTGCCGCGGTGGAAGCTGCATTGACCGCTGCATTCGGGGCAGGCAAGTATGTGGCAGGCGCAGGCGAGTTGGGCTTGTACCTGAATGCCAACCCGGTAGCGGGCAAACAGATTGCGATGGCCGACCTGGAACGCGTGGCCGCGAATGTACTGCGGCAGCAACCTCACGTAGCGCGCGTCTATACCCGCACCGAGCTGACGACGACGCCAGTGGTGGGGGATCGTATCGATCAGCGTATTCGCAATGGCTTCAATACAGAGCAAAGCGGTGATGTGGTGGTGCTACATGAACCCTACTGGCTGAGTGGCGCGCCCGGTGGCACAACCCACGGTTCGCCCTACAGCTACGACACTCATGTGCCGATGATCTTCTGGGGGCCGCGCAACCTCATCAGCGCAGGCCAGTATCATGGCGACGCCGCTGTGCATGACATAGCTCCTACGCTGGCAGCCATGCTGGGAATTGCCACCCCAAGCGGCAGCCTCGGCCGCGTGCTGGCTGAAATCCTGCCCTGAAATCGACACCCTCCAAAGCGTTGACTTACCATCCAAGCACGTCGATAGGTCAGATTTTTCGCTGTTTTGCCAACCTGCGTGACTGCATGGCATTTATAGCGAAGACCGATACCAGGATGAGCGTGGCGCCGAACTGGATCTCAGCCAGCGCCATTTTGGGAATGGTGCTTTTTCACCCCGAGCAACGCTCTCACAATGCTGACAAGCACACGGCATCCGAAATACGCTAGCTCGAAGAACCTGCGCTACTTGAGCGCACAACACTGGTGGAAAAGATGAAACAAGAGTTGCAACAGAAAGGTGATGAACTGAAAGCCACTGCCACACCAACGGCAGCCGTGTTGCCCTTCCGTGCCTGGATACGGCAACCGCAATCGATGGCAGCTTCATTGCTGCTGCTGGTGATGACATGGCCGGTGCTCATGCCGTTACTGGTGAACGATACGCCACCACCGATCGGAATTGAGTCGATATTGCTGCTTGAGGCCATCCCCGGGGACGCCGAAGCGAGTTTCACAGGCGCCCCGCCCTACCTGCTGCAGCTAGATGCCGGACCAGGCAACGATGCAGTGGCCTTCACTGCCACTCTGCAAGCCGAAGGCGGCAACAGGTTATTGCTGGGGCAGCGCTTGAGCGCTGATGCCGATGGCTTGGTGCGCATCGTGATTCCTACACAAATGAACGGACGCTATCAGGCTGAGTTGGTGTGGAATGATGCTGCCGGCACCACGCAGCGCCGGCAGTTCACGTTCGGGGTCAATCCGGGCACAGGGCCCTGATCCCTACTCTGTCGCTGGCGTCGCCAGCGGTTCGTCGAAGATGTGCACATTGCCGGCAACGCTATCGCAGTGCATGCCAACGGCTGGCGGAGTGCGTTCCGGGCATTTGAACAGACCGCCCTGGATGGTACCGGCCTTCTCGCCATTACGCAGCGGATGCATGCCCACACTGAACACGGTGCCGGGCGGGAACGAATTCACTGACACGCCAATGCGTGCCATCTGCGCCGAACCGGCCATTTCAACAGCCCATGCAACCGGCTCACCTTTTTCATCGCGCTCGACGTTCTTGTGCTCGGCGTTCATCGGTGCAAAGAAAATCTGCAGGTGATTCGGTGCAGGATCGATACGGATCACAACCCCGGTGAACACCTTGGTTGTGGTGAGGTCATACATCGCGAACGAGTGGTGCGCGAGTGCGGCAGCGACCGGCAAACCAGCGATGAGTGCAGCGCCAGCCAGTGTGGTAACCATGCGGTTGAAACGTTTCATCAGACTTTCTCCTCGGCAAAACTGCCTGTTGCTGCCCGGCTCTTTGACCAGACTTTATTCAAAACTGAAAATGTCCTGTTGCTTCGGCTTTTCCATGTCCGTTTCGAACTGCTCCCATATTTTCGCCCATGGACGGCCCAGCATATCGGGCACGGTATATTCAATGGTCTGGCCAGGACCTACCGGAGTGGCCTTGCCGTCGATCGGGAATATGCCCTGGGTACACTCGATGAAGACCAGCGGCTCAACCTGATCAAAGTCACCGAGCTTGATGTAGTTGCGCACGATGCGCACCGGCTCCACCAGTGCTTCCGGATCGTAGAATACTGCTTCGTGGTTGAGACCGAGAAACTTGCCGTCGCTATCGCGGTTGGATGTGTAGATTTCAACCGCCTGCATTTTGTTCGAATACTCGAATGCCGAGTGCGCCTTCCATCCCTGGATGTTGGAGGTCCAGGTAATCAGTGCTTCGCCATCCCAGAAGCCGATGGTTTCGCCGTACCATCGCGGCACGTCCTGGCCCAACCGCGGCACAGCCCCCTCCATGTTGAACTCGCGACCGACATAGATGTTGGTGACGAAATTGCGCGCCACACCAGCCATCAACTGCACCAGCTTCGGCGTAACCATGATGTTGTGTTCCCACGTCGCAGCTTCGTGCCAGCGGCGCATGAACCCCTCCGGCCAGCAATACTGCGACGGCCACTGCGCGGCATTTGTGTTGCCGTGGTGATAGGCCTCTTGCACAAAGCGGGTTTGGTACTCGGGTGTCAGCAGCGACAGGATGGTGGGCACCTGCACCTGACGCATGCGGTACCAGTATTGGTTGCGCGGGTTGCGCGCAGGGTGCTGGTATACGCCGTTCCATTCGTTGGGCAAAGTTTCAGCGGTGTGCTGTGTCGGACCTCCGCGCGCCTTGGTCTCGGCCAACAGCGCTTCATAGTGTTCCTGTGCGGTCTTGAACGGATACGGGCTGACAATCGCCTCACGCGGATAATCGCGGGCGCAATCCCCCCACGCCGCGGAAGCCGGTGCGTTGTCACCGATCAGACCGGTGCCGTTGGCGCCCCACAGGTCTTCGATGGCAGCAGGTGCATTGCAGCGGAAATAGCGCGGATCGGTCCACAGTGCGCGGTCCTTGTAGAAATCTTTTGACGTGAAGAGGTCGATAAGCAGCGGCTCAACCCCTGCCGGCGTCTTGCCAGGCTCGGCACCACCTGTAAACACCGGGGGCTGGTCAGCGGGAGCGCCGGGTGAACGACGAAGGGTGGCGCCGATGTACTGGGCGTACTTTGGGTCATTCATGTCAGCTGCCATCGGCGCACCACGGCCAACGCTGGTGAAATCGAGCTTCACGGTGTCCTGTGCCTGGCTTGCACCGGCACCCAGCGACAGCGCGAGCAGCAGCGACAAGCGAGTCATCCCGGCAGCGTTGATGAAGCCCTTTCCTGCGGCAACTTGCATGATTATTCCCCTTGAAGCCCTGTAATGTGTGCGAGCCTTGAGAGTCGTGGCAGCATAGGAGCTACCCGACGCATAGTGGGCCGGAGTATAGGGCGGTTGCCGCCCCCCCGAAAGTGCCAGCAGGTACCTTTTGCCGCCGGGGTTCTGCGATCATTCGCCACGCAGATACGCCCCGCAGACGTTGCCGGTGCGACTGGAAAGTCTGCCGGCAGATTGATCCGATCCAACCGGCAACCAGTAACAGATACATCACTATTTTCGGTCGAGCACTTTCCTTGCCCCTTCCCCGCATCGCCATTATCGGCGCCGGTATTGCAGGCCTTACTGCTGCGACTGTGCTGAGCCCCCACGCCGAAGTACTGGTCGTCGACAAGTCCCGTGGAGTGGGCGGCCGCATGGCAAGCCGTCGTGCGGGCGAATTCTGCTTCGATCATGGCGCCCAGTTCTTCACTGCCCGCAGCAAAGCCTTCCGGGATTTCCTGCAACGCTGGATCGCTACCGGTGACGTAAGCGTATGGACCCCGCGCGTGCTGACATTGGAAGCCGGGGCCAAACCCTACCGGCGTGACTGGTTCGAACCGCACTATGTCGGCATACCGTCAATGACAGCACTGCCGAAGGCGCTGGCGGCGGCGCTGACGCTGAAACTGCAGTGGGAAGTGGCACGGGTAGAGCGATCTGGTGTCCACTGGTGGCTGCATGCCACCGATGGCTCAAGCGAAGGTCCGTTCGACTGGGTGATAGCCACTGCGCCGGCCCCACAAATCCTGCAATGGTTTTCGCCGACATTCGCTGGCATGCATGCGCTGCAGCAGGTGCACTATGCCCCCTGCTTTGCATTGATGCTGGGGTTCACAGAGCTGCCGGAGCTGCGCTGGGACGCTGCACGGGTCAAGTCCTCGCCGCTCGATTGGATTGTGCGCGGTAACCACGGGTCGCAGCAATCGCACGGACACAGCCTGCTGCTGCACAGCACGCACAAATGGGCAAGCGAGCAACTGGAGGCCGACAGCGGCAGCATCACCACCACTTTGTTGAATGCTCTCGACGCCGCCGTCGGTCAGCAACTGCCAACACCGCAGCTGTCGCTGCTGAATCGTTGGCGTTATGCGGCCGCCACCCACACTACTGAATCGCACTGCGAACTGGATGTCGCCAATCAGCTCGGCGCCTGTGGTGACTGGAGTGTGTTCAGCGATGTCGACAACGGTGGTGCGCGGGTGGAGTCTGCGTTCCAAAGCGCTCGCGCTCTGGCCAACAAACTGCTTGCACTGCCAGGGTTCATTGCGTGACCGGCTGTCGCGTGGCTGTCATCGGCGCTACCGGTGGACTCGGCAGTGCCTTTGTTGACGCTCTGCTGGCCGATGCGTCTGTCGAGTGTGTGCACGCCTGCGCCCGCACTCCAGCACCCACTGACAACGCCCGCGTGCAGTGGCACCAGCTCGACCTGCTGGACCCCATCAGCATCGCTGAAGCAGCTGCTGCGATTGCAGCCAGTGGTCCGCTGGATGTGGTGCTGGTCGCCACCGGTGTGTTGTGGAGTGAACAGCAAGGGGCGGAACTGAAGCCGGAGAAATCTTTCAGCCAACTCACCGCAGCGCAGATGGAAACCATGTTCCGAATCAACACGATAGGACCTGCATTGGTGCTGCAACAGCTGCTGCCCTTGATGCGGCGCGACCAGCGCACAGTGGCTGCCGCCCTCTCCGCGCGTGTCGGCAGCATCAGCGACAACCGTCTTGGTGGGTGGCACAGCTATCGCGCCTCGAAGGCGGCGCTGAACATGCTGGTGAAAGGTGCCGCCATTGAACAGCGGCGCACCAATCCACAAACGATTGTGGTCGGGCTTCACCCAGGCACGGTGGCCACGCATCTGTCGTCACCGTTCCGCAAGGGTGTGGCAGCCGAGCAACTGTTCACACCGGCAGTGGCGGTGCAGCATCTGCTGCAGGTAATTGCGCACCTGCAGACCGCAGACAGCGGCCGCTGCTTTGCCTGGGATGGCAAGGAAGTCCTGCCGTGAAAACCGGCCGTCTTCAGAACCTGAACGTGTACTTGAACTTGATGCTCAGATCGCTTGATGCTGATCTGAACGTGTTGTCCTTGTCCTTATCCTGCAGATTGTAGTTCAGCACAATGAAACCTTCCTGGCCGGCGCGCGGCACCCACTGCAAGCGGGTGTTGATGCCGATTTCCTCGCTCAGGTTGTCGTACTGGATCAGACTGACCCAGAACCACTGCGATGAAAACGCCACCTGTGATGTGACACTGGACAAGCGTGTGATGAAGTCACCTTGCGGCAGTGAGATGCTGTTCCAGTCCTGATTCAGCGACAGGATGAAATAGCGCGACTGGTTCCACAGGAACGACATGCTGATGTTGTCGCGTTCACCGTTGTAGAAGTCGCCCTTGGTCACACCGAGTGAGCCGGCAATGCGTCGCTGGTTGCCGGTGCCGAGCACCGCCGAGACTTCATTGAACCGGTAATCACCCGGCTGCACGCGCACAGTGCGGCCTGGCTCCGAATACAAGGTAAACGGTGAAGTGACTACTTCGCGATTGCGGGTGTAGCCGAGATTGATACGGTCGCGCGTGTTGGTTTCCATTTCAAGCAGGCGGAACTGCGCCACTTCACTTTGCAAACCACCGCTGATGTTGTTGATGCGGTTGTAGTCGATACCGCTATAGGCAGTTTGTACCAAACGCTTGGTGAAGAACGTGGTGTAGCCGACATCCGCCGAGTAGTCGCGTATATCGGTGCGGTTGATATAGCCCATCGCGGGATTGAAGTTCTTCTGTACTTCCTTGAAGCCAAAACCACTGCGCAAGCCGGTACTGTTCGGCAAGCGCAAGCCCACGCCGAACGCTGAGTCTTCACCGTCAAGTCCGGGGGTATCGCTCTGCTGGAACCAGGCATCCCCTTCCAGTGTCCGGCCGTTGCCGAGGCGGGTGTTCAGGTAACGGAAATCGGTACCGACCACGCGGTTGTCGATATTGGAGCCAGGGTTGCCATCGGTGAAGATGATGCCGACGTTGCTTTCCCGCAGCACGTTGGCAGAGAAGCGGCTGATCAACAGGTTTTGTGCATCCACCGCGCCAAAGTCTTCCTGCTTGATGGCCAAAGTGCCGATATTCCAGCGGCCCACGCGGCCGCTGATGCGGGCGCCGTAGTTGATATCAACCGGGCTGCCGGTGGCACTGAGGCCCAGCTTGCGTGAAAAGTAGGGACGCGCGTTTTCACGTGATGCACGCGCCATTGCATTGTTGCCGGTGTTGCCGATGTTGCCGAACTGGAACAGATCGGAGTCGTTGAGGAAGAAATCGCGCTTCTCCGGAAAGAACAGGTTGAAGCGCGTCAGGTTGACCTGACGGTTGTCGACTTCAGTTGCCGAGAAGTCGGTATTGATCGTCAGTGCGGCGTTCAGCGATGGCGTAAGCCGGTAGAACGCATCAAGGGATGGCTGCTCATCGGTGCCCCTGACATTGGTAGCGTGTCGCTTGTTACGCGTGAGCGAAACCGAGGGCACAATGTCGAGTCCAACGCCCTGATTCATGCCCTGCATGCCCGTGATAGCGCCGGATATGCTGGGATTGTAGGTGCGGTTGTACGACACCCATGCCATCTCTTCACCACGCCGTCGGATACCGCGACCGAAGTTGAAGCCCCATGTCGTGATTTTCGGGTCCATCGGCAACGACTTGAACGGAATCTCGATCTCGGCATTCCAGCCGTTTTCATCACGCGAGGTTTTCACATCCCAGATTGTGCTCCAATCGGCCGAGAACGAGGTGATGTTCTGGTACAGCGCGTCGTGGCGTACGCCGTTGAGGTTGGTTTCGAATCGATAACCGGTACGGCTTGAATTGAACGGATCGAGGATGACGACAAGGCGGTCATCCGGGCCCAGGCCCTGGCCGTGACGTATCGTCGGCGCGGCGATCAACTGCGGCTCGCTGTCGGCCATGCGGGCGCCGATGTAAAGCGCATCATCGGTGTAGACCACGTACACCTCAGTGGGCTCGCTCGGCTCGGCACCGTCACCGGGACGAATCTGGTGGAAATCAGTGATAGCGACTGCCTGCTTCCACACGGAATCGTCGAGTTTGCCATCAACGATCGGAGCATTGGCAACACGCACAGCCTGTACCTGCTTACGCACCGCACCGCCCGCAGTTGAGGCGCTTTGCGCAAATGTGGCAGAAGCAACGACAGCCACTGTGCTGGCGACAATAGCCAGGGCAAGGGGGCGTAAGGAAAAGATACGACTGCTACGCATGTGAACCGACCGATCCAATAAAAAGGAAATAGAGCACAACCTGCAAATGAGAAATGATAGAAAACACTGCACGCCACCGGTCTTTCATGCCGCGTGGGCTCAGCGCAGTCATTTCACTTTTTCTCCGCAATTCCCTGTTGGCGAATGAACAGCAGTGCCACCAGCGTGACTGCGCCGGCCCCGCTGAGGTAGTAACCGACTGCGGCAATACCGTGGTTGGATGCCAGCCAGGTGGCGATATACGGCGCCAGCGAACCGCCAAGGATGCCGGCCAGGTTGAATGCCAGCGACGCGCCGGTGTAGCGCACAGCGGTGGGGAACACTGCGGCCAACGCCGTGCCAAGCGGACCATAGGTCAGCCCCATCGCTGCCAGTCCGAGCGACAGCATCAGCAACACCTGGCCGCGGCTGTCGCTGCCGAACAGCGGACCGAATACCAGTCCGAACAGCATGATCAATACGGTAGCGATGATCAGCATCTCGATACGTCCGATGCGGTCGGCAAGCTTCGCCGACAGCGGAATCGTCAATCCGAAGAAAACGACGCCGATGATCTGCAGGATCAGAAAGTCCTGCCGCACAAAACCCAGTTGGCTGGTGCCCCAACTCAGGGTGAATACCGTCATCAGGTAGAACACGACAAAGGTAGTGACAGCGGCCAGCGTTGCCAGCAGCAATACGCCACTGTGATTGCGCAGTACCGCCGCGAGTGGCACTTCGACGCGCTCGTTGCGCTCGAGCGCGGCCTGGAAGGCCGGGGTTTCAGTGAGCTGTAGCCGTACATACAAACCAACCCACACGAGCAGCAGACTGGCGAGGAACGGAATACGCCAACCCCAGCTGAAGAACTGGTCGTCGCTCAGCGTACTGCCGAGCAGTACGAACATGCCATTGGCGAGAATGAAACCAATCGGCGCGCCAAGTTGTGGGAACATGCCGTACCACGCCTGCTTGCCGGGTGGCGCGTTTTCAGTGGCCAGCAAGACAGCGCCGCCCCACTCGCCACCAAGACCAATACCCTGGCCAAAGCGACAGAGCGCCAGTAGCGCCGGCGCTGCAACGCCGATGCTCGCATAGGTCGGCAACAAACCAATGCAGACGGTGGAGAGTCCCATTGTCAGCAAAGCTGCCACCAAGGTGGCTTTGCGGCCGATACGATCGCCGAAGTGGCCAAACACGGCTGATCCAAGCGGCCGGGCGAAGAAAGCCAGTGCAAAGGTAGCTAGCGACTGCAACGTCGCTGTGGTGGGGTCGGCACCCGGAAAGAACAGCGACGGAAACACCAGCACGGCGGCGGTGCCGTAGATGTAGAAGTCGAAGAATTCGATGGTGGTACCGATCAAACTGGCAAACAGGATATGGCGGTGGTTCATGCGGGATCCAGGCTCTGCGCAAACAGGGTTCTGATTTTGGCGAGCAGTTTAGCTGTCGAATACCGTTTGGCAATCAAGGCAAAGCCCGCCTTATGGGGAATCGACCGCCGTCATGATGCGCTCAATGGGGTCGCAGGCCACTACTCCCAGGTCATAACCAGCAATTCGTTCAAGACAGGCCCTGCAGGCTGGGACACCACAGCGCTTTGCTGCCATACCAGCACCGGCAGCAGACTGGTGCGGACCTTCCGGACCGGTGACTCCCTCCTGCTGTTGAATCAGTGTGTTCCTATCGTTCAGCTAAGGTTTCCCCACCACACTGGCGTGCAGGATCATTGTCGGCTTTACGTCAAGCGAGCCGAGGTACTCCTCGCCGTCCTGCCATAGCCGCTCCTGATCCAATCCGAAGCCGGGCTCACCGACATCGACAAAGGCATCCACCACTTCCATGCCAGCCACAACCTTGCCGAATGCCGTGAAGTTATACATGCGCACCGCAAGGCGGTTGTTCTCCGCATAGTTGATGAATACCTGGGTGGCGTTGGTGTCAGGTCCGGCTTTCGCGAACGCGAGCGTGCCACGCTCGAGCGCGAACAGCGATGTATCATCGTTGAATTTCTTCTCTTCCCACTGCTTGTGAGGTGCGCGCCAGTTGATGCCGAACTGTGCCACGAAGCCGGGTACCACGCGCGATACCGGCGTATTGTCATAGAAGCCGCTTTCGACCAACTCGACAAAGCGCTGCGCTGCGTTGGGAGCCGCCTGCGGATACACTTCCAGCAGCACTTCACCAGCTGTAGTCTCCAGACGAACAGTGGTCTTGTCGGTAAGTGCAGGCACTTTCACTTCGGGAGCGAGGCCCGGCAGTGGATTCAACCACTGGCCATGGGCAAGGGCACAGAACAACAAGGTAAAAATAGCAGTGGCATAACGTTGCATATCAGCAGCTCCGACGGAATTCCGCGCGCACAATTGACATCTAACGCGCGGATGTTGATGGGAAGAGAATACCAGAGTAAGTTGAAATTTCTCTCCATTGCGAGGCTACACATGCCACGTTTGTTACCGGTTTCGCTGTTTGCGACATTGCTCGTCGCCCCCGCTGTCCAGGCTGACCAGAATGATCCACGCCTGGAAGACTTGTTCAAGCAACTGCACGATGCCCCCGATGAAGTCACAGCCGTGCCGCTTGAAGGGGCCATCTGGGATATCTGGCTCGAATACGAAGATGTCCGCGCCAGCCAATTGATGATGACGGGGATCAGACAGATGAACAGCAATGATCTCAGTGGCGCACTGACCACCTTCGACGAACTGGTGCAGCTCGCACCGCAGTATGCCGAGGCGTGGAACAAACGCGCTACCGTGTACTACCTGATGGGAGAGCCAGCCAAGTCCGAACTGGATATCCAACGAACCCTGGAATTGGAACCCTTTCATTTCGGCGCACTGTCGGGCCGTGGCCTGGTACGCATGGGTATGCGCGACTTCGAGGGCGCCCGCAACGCCTTCAGCGCCGCGCTGGAAGTACATCCAAACATGGACGCCGTACGCAGCAACCTGCGGGCGCTCGACGAATTCCTGCGTGGCCGGGCGATCTAGAATCGGAAAGTGTAGTTGAATTTCAACGACAGGTCGGCAATAGTCGAATCGAAACTGTTGTCCTTGTCCGGATCAATCAACCCCCAGTTCAACACGATGAACGCCTGCTGGCCGGCTTTCGGAATCCAGTGGAGGCGGCTGTTGATGCCGAGGTTTTCCGAAATGTTGTCGTACTGGATCAGGTTGCTCCACGCCAGTGTTGATGAAAATGAATACACCGTTGTGAAGCCGAGTTGGCGCAGCATGAAACTGCCATAGGGCAGCTTGATGTCATCCACCGTGAACGATATGTCGGCGCTGAACTTCCGGTCAGGTCGCCAGGTGAGGTTGCCACGATACTGGAAATGATCCCCATCGTAGTACTCACCACCCTGCAGATTCAGATTGCCTGACCACTTGCGATGAGTGCCCATCTGCGTGGCAAAGAACATTTCCGAAAACGAATACTCACCCGCGGGAATCACGATGGGAGGCCTTCCGTCTGTAGGCCGGTAGATCGTGAATGGCGTTGCAAGTACTTCCTTGTTGTAAATCACGCGACCGAACCAGGTGTCGTTGGTATTGGTGAATGAGGACACACGGATGCCTACGTTCTGCGTCAACAGGCGGCCATCGTTGAGCGTTTCAGCGCGATAGCCTTCGACTGCATACAACACCGAACGGAAGTATCCGCCGGGCGCCATGAAATCGCGATAGCCGAAATTTGCGTGGTGATCTTCGATGCCGGTCCGGTTGATGTAGCCGGCAGCCGGACTGAAGTTGTCTTCCACACGCTTGTAGTAGTAAAGCCCCTGCCACCGTTGCGCGTTCGGCAGCACAAGCCCCATGCCATAGGCGGCGTTATCCTGTTTTGCTTTGCCTTCGGTGTCGGTCTCTTCATAGAACGCCACAGTTTCTACCGCATTGCCCAAGAAATTGGTGTTGCGGTAGCGCAGATCGGTACCGATCAGCGTATTGTCAAGATTCGACTGCGGATTGCCTTCGGTGACTATCGCACCGATCTGCGTGCGTGCTCCGAGGTTGTACACCGCACGGCCAACGAAAATGTTTTGCGCATCAACTGCGGCCTGCTCATCCTGCTTGATGACCAGAGTGCCGACATTCCAGCGGCCTACACGACCACTGACCTTGCCACCGGCTATGATGTCCACAGGGGTACCAGCCGCCGACAAGCCGATCTTGCGCGAGAAGAATGGCCGCGCATTCTGCTTGGCGGGATTCGGCGCCGCTGGTGAACCAGTACCTGATACCGAACTGAAACCGCCGGCACCGATCTGGCCGAACTCGAAGATGTCGACATCTCGCAGAAAGAAGTCACGCTTCTCAGGGAAGAACAAGTTGAAGCGCGTGAGGTTCACCTGACGGTCATCTACCTCGGTGGCGGAGAAGTCGGTATTGATCGTAAGCGCCGCATTCAACTGCGGCGTGATCTTGTAGAACATGTCGAGTTGCGGCTCGTAGGCAGTATCATCGAAACCGCCAGCGCCGAATTTTCGCTGCTGACGCAGGGCGAACGACGGCACCACATCGAGTCCGATACCCTGCTGCAATCCGCTGATGCCACCCATCGTGCCAGCCACGCTCGGGTTGACTTCACGGTTGCGTGACATCCACGCGATATTCTCGTTGCTGCCGCGCCTTATGCGTACGAAGTTGATGCCCCAGGTATCGGAATCCGGATTGAACGACAGCGTCTGGAACGGGATCTTCATCTCCAGTGTCCAGCCACCCTCATCAATCTGTGCTGCTGACTCCCAGATCCCCTCCCAGTTGGCTTCGACTTCGTTGATGTTTTGAAAGAGACCATCCCACCGTACGCCATTGGGGTTCACTTCAAAGCGGTACCCGTTGCGACGATCAAGATATGGATCAAGAATCAGGGCAAACACGTCGTCGGAGCCAAAGGCCTGTCCCTGCCGCAACACGCGTGCAGCGATTACCGACGGATCGCTCTCATGCATCCTGGCAGCAACATAGAGTGCATCGCCCGTATAGTAGACACGCACTTCTGTAGCCTGCGACGGTTGCGCAAACTCGACAGGAAATATCTGGCGGAAATCCTCCACCAATGCGGCATTTTGCCACTCAGCTTCGTCTAACTTGCCATCGATGCTCGCCACAGCAGCCAGTCGTGGTGCGTTGAACTGCTTGGTGTCATCGGCTGACTGGGCTGCCGTCTGCCCGGTCAGGAAGCAGGCAGTCAGCAACAGGCATGCGCTTACACCGCGAAAGTTGCAGGGTGTTTGTCTTGTTGTCACTGCAAATTTCCTAGAATCGGAAGGTGTAATTGTATTTGATCGTCAGGTCATTGTTGGTTGAGGTAAAGGTGTTGTCCTTGTCTAGATCGACCAAGCCCCAGTTCAATACCAGATAGGCCTCGCGACCGGCCTGTGGCACCCAGTACAAACGACTGTTGATCCCAAGACCTTCGCTGACGTTGTCGTATTGCAGGCGGTTGGTCCAGGTAAGGTCGGCAGTGAAATTGATCAATGAAGCGAACGACCACTGACGCACAATGAAATCACCCTGTGGCAACTGTATATCGTTCTCACTGTAGCCGGCTTGCAGGTTGTAGCCCGGTTTCGGTTGCCATGCCACGTTGAGACTAGTCTGAAGGTTTTCGCCGCTGTAGTAGTCGCCCTTGGTGATACCGATGCGCCCCGACCACTCACGTTGACCAGCAGTGCTGATCCCCACAGAACCCTGTGTGAACTCGTAGTCGCCAGGCGGAATCACGATGTTGCGCTTGCCATCAGACTGGCGGTAGATAACGAAGTTACGCGTCAGCACTTCCCGCTTGCGTGAGAGCGTACCGTTGATAACGTCATTGGTATTGTTGTTGAGGTTGCCGCGCACAAGCATGGTCTCGGAGATAACATCACCCGTATTCATGTTGGTATTGCGATAACTGTCAAAGCCGCCATAGACGGAACGCAAGCTGCCACCCGGGGCGAAAAATTTGCGATACCCGAAGTCGAGCGCATGATCTTCGATACCACGCTGATTGACGAAACCAAGAGCCGGATTGAAGTTGTTGTCGATCAGCTTGTAGCTGTAACCACCCCGCCAGCCGTTCGAATTCGGCGCACTTATCCCGAAGCCGTAGGCTCTGTCATCATCCTTCAACAGGGCGCTGTCACTTTGCTGATACCACACCTCTCCTTCAAGCACCTTGCCGCCGGGAAGCCGGGAATTGCGGTAACGGAAATCAGCGCCAGCGACGCTGTTGTCGTTATTCGAACGGGCATCACCCGATGTTGCAATGATGCCGATCTGCGACTCCTGCATCACATTGAGCGCAGCACGACCGACAAATACGCTTTGCGAATCAACCTTGCTGACAACATCTTCGTCCTGGTTCACCATCATGGCACCAACGTTCCACTGCCCAACACGTCCACTGAGCTTGGCACCCGCATTGATGTCGACCGGCGTAAAATTGGATGAGAGACCGATATTGCGAGAGAAAAACGGTCGGCCGTTTTGAAGTGCAGCATTCGGCACCGCATCATTACCTTCCTGACCAAACACCGTACCGTTGCCGATACGACCGAACTGGAAAATGTCTGTGTCGCGGATGAAGAAGTCGCGACGTTCGGGGAAAAACAGACTGAAGCGTGTCAGGTTTACGACGCGGTCATCCACCTCAGTGGCAGAGAAATCCGTATTCAACGTCAACGCCGCATTCAGCTGCGGGGTGAGTTTGTAATACACGTCGAGCTGCGGTTCGATCGAGTTATCGGAGAAACCGGCTGCGCCGAATTTTTTCTCCTGACGTGCTACAAGGTAGGGAACCACATCCAGACCAAGTCCCTGCTGCAAACCGGTCATGCCAACTGCATTGCCGGCGATACTCGGATTGATCAGACGATTGCGCGACACCCATCCCATCTCTTCATTGTTGCGACGGATGGCGCGGCGGAAATTTATGCCCCATTCGGTATTTGACGGGTCAAACGAAAGGGTCTGGAAAGGGATGCGGATCTCGGTGGTCCAGCCCTGGTCATCAATTCGCGACTTTGCCTGCCAGATACCGGTCCAGTTGCGGTCCATCTGAGATACGTTCTGGTATATACCTTCGACACGGACACCATTGGCGTTGATCTCGAACAGGTAACCGCTACGGCGATCAAAATACGGATCGATCATTACGTTGAAGGAGTCATCATTCTGCAGGCCCTGCCCCTGGCGCATGACGTTGGCTCGAATCAGCGACGGATCAGTTTCATACATACGCGCTGCCACAAACAACGCATTATCGGTGTAGAAAACACGGACTTCGGTTTTCTGCGTTGGCGTGCCGTATTCCACCGGGTTCATCTGATGGAAGTCAGTCACTACCGTTGCCTGTTTCCATTCATCATCGTCTAGCGCACCGTCGATCTCGGGTTCGCTCGCTTGCCGCTGCATGGTGACGGATTTACCGCCGGTGACACCTTCGGTGGTGGCATCAGCCGCCAGCACAAGCGGCGAAAACAACAGCGTCAATAACGCGATCAAAGCAGTCAGCGACTTTTGACCATAACTATAGAAAGACATGCAGCCTCGGGATGATTGGAGCAAAGCGCGCAGGTTAGCGCCCGCAGTGGCATGGCTCCATGCAAGCGCGGGGATTCCATGCTTGCTGCACGCGTTTTTCTCTTTGTTTGCACAAACCCTGCGCGACAGCAGCAATAGTGCGCAATGTTGTGGTTGCCGGGCCGTGTTCAGTCCTGCAAACGATCCCAGATAGCGGCAAATTGCAGATGGTTGGCGCGGAACAACTGCAAGAGGTTTGGATCGTAATGCGCGTGCGGATCGATGCGTTCATCACCGTCTGTCATTATGCGTACAGCCTCGTTGTGCGTGTAGCCACGCTTGTAGGGTCGGGCCGAGCGCAAGGCATCGTATACATCGGCAATCTGTACGATGCGCGCCGACAGCGGAATCGCCTCACCCTGGAGGCCGACCGGATAACCGGTACCGTCCCACTTCTCATGGTGGTAGTGGGCGATTTCAGCGCCCATGTTCATGCGAGTCGACACGGACAGAATCCGGAAACCGTACAGGGTATGACGGTCCATTTCGTTTCGTTCTTCTGGATTCAGCGGTCCTTTTTTCTTCAGCACGGCAGCGTCCACACTCATTTTTCCGACATCATGCAATTGCGCGCTGTAGCGGATTTCATCGCACCATCGATCTGGCATTCCAGCCAGTTTCGCCAGCGCATAGCTGTACTCATTGACACGCACGATGTGATAGCCGGTTTCTTCGTCATGGATTTCCGCGGCACGCGCCAACAGACGTATCGACACCTGGAATGCTTCTTCGGTGTCGTGTTGGAGATTGACGATCTGCTGGCGCTGTTCTGCCAGCATTCGGTTGCGTTCACGCAACGTGGCGTTTTTCTGTTCGATACGCTCCAGCATCATCGTGCGCTCAATGGAACCCCCGGCAACGCGGGCGATCGGTGTCACCAGCCGGATAAAACTGCGCGGGAACGGTGCCGGTGCACGGCGCTTGTCCGGCCGACAGTTGATCAGCTGCACCACACCGATGATGCGGTCATGGTAGTTACGCAGTGCAAAGCACAACATGGAACGCGTGCGGTAGTCGGGCCGCTCAAATGACGCATCAAAGCGGTACGGACGGTCGGTCGGAATGGAGTACACATCATTGATCAGTAGTGTTTCGCCGGAGGTGGCCACATGGCCGGCAATGGTGCCCTTGCCGACAGGAATATCAAAATCGACTTTACGTACCTTTACCTGGTCATTCTGCAGGGATATCGGCTGCAGCCTCTTCTTGCCACTGCTGCTGTGCAGAATGAAAATCGTGCCGGCTTCAGCACCGGTCATGTCGCGACTCTTGCGCAAAAGGCTGTCCAGCAGAGCGTCGACAGACTGCTTGCCCTGAGCCTCCATGAACTCGAGGAATTCCAGTACTTTGTCGGTTACTGCCACTGTTGTCCTCCTGCCCGCTCGTGTTTTTTCGGTGGGATACGGTCAAACTTGTCACAAGCCCCCCATGCTGGCAATGCGCGATGTATCTAATCGTCCTGGCAAGGATCAACCAGTGGTTCCCTTGGCGTGCTGCACACGCGATCATTGCTTTTTGACCGACGGTATCACGATGACAGCCACTAGCCAGGACAAGTACACGATGTTCAGCAACCGCCTGCGCAAGGTGCATCAGCACCTGCGCCGCAAGGCGCGCCAGCAAGAGGTAGGCTGTTATCGTATGTATGATCTGGACCTGCCGGAATTTCCGCTTGCGATCGACGTATACGAACAACATGTGCATGTGGCCGAGTACCGCCGCAACCACACTCTGGATGCGGCATCACACGCGCAATGGCTCGAACAGAGCCGTGCCTGTATTGCCGGCGTGCTGGAAGTGCCACTGGCAAACATCCACATGAAGGAACGCGCCGTGATCAGCGAGCGGCGTGAACAATATGGCCACTTTGCCAAACAGGGCATTACCACCGTGGTTACCGAGCACGGCGCCCGCTTCCTGCTGAACCTGTCCGACTATCTCGATACCGGACTCTTCCTCGACCACCGCCCAACACGCCAACTGGTACGGCAACAGAGCCGCGATTTATCAGTGTTGAACCTGTTCGCCTACACAGGCTCGTTTTCAGTGAATGCCGCGCTGGGAGGCGCAAAGCGGGTGGTTACAGTCGATCTGTCCAACACTTATCTGGACTGGGCCAAGGAAAACTTTCGCCTCAACGGCCTTGCAGTGAAAGAGAGTGAGTTCATTGCGGCAGATGTAATGGCATGGCTGCCATCGGTGACGCCGGCGGTGTTCGATCTCATCGTGTGCGATCCGCCCACCTTCAGTAACAGCAAGAAGATGCGCGGCGTGTTCGACGTGCAGCGCGACCATCCGGCACTGATCAACGAATGCCTTCGCTTGCTGAAACCCGGCGGCCGCCTCTACTTCAGCACCAACAACCGCAAGTTCAAACTTTACGACCACCACATAGACACGCGCACGATCACCGACATCACACGCCAGACCACCGGCTTCGACTTCGACGGCAAACTCGATCGTCTGTGTTTCCTGCTACAACGCGACGCTGCCAAAGCCGCTGCACCCTCGCCGTGGCAACGTTCGCTATAGGCGCAATCAGACC